>JAABUK010000170.1_pt1 | contig 157023 bp, 131 predicted proteins | sample 5559141 | NCBI WGS metagenome assembly JAABUK01 (sample SAMN10711869, study PRJNA513367) | rock metagenome | isolation source: Antarctica rocks | place: Antarctica: Victoria Land, Pudding Butte nord | collected 2016-01-03
ATATCTCTTTCCAAGGCATAACGCATCATCGTGCGTAAAAGCCAAAGCGACGAAACCACCCGATCTCCGACAAGGTGTAAACCATGTCTCCGGTCTGATCTGTAAACCAAGTGCTCAGTACGCTCCAATCTCCTCCCCCTTGCACCGGCAGCGCCCATCCAGAACCGCATCCGTGGCCCTGATTGCCCTTCCTCTGGTTGCCCTTCTTTGTCCCGCCCTCTGCGGCGGTGTTGTCGAGGCCGCCTCCCCCAAGGTCCATACCGTAGTCCTCGGCGGCATACGCAAGGTTCCCTTCACGCCCGCCGAAGCCACACCCGATACCCAGTCCGAAGAGACCTCTACCCTCAAAGTTCGCCCTCTGATTGTGGATGGACGCCAGAAGGAATGGACTACCGGAGACACGCATGACGTCACCGACCGCAGCTTCGTCGTTCGGCGCGCGCTCCGCATCAACGACTCCCTACCCCCGACGCCACAGACCGCTGGGTCTGGCAGCCTGGCCCGTGGATCCTGATCGATCGCACCTCCGGGCACGTCACTGCGCTGCACCTGCCCAGCTTCGACTCCTCCGTCTCGAACGTGGCCTGGTTCCGCGACTACGCCGCCTACTGCGGCATCGCCAGCACCGCCAAGGGAGGCCTGCTCGGCGTCGTCGCCCAGCTCGGCAGCCGAAAGGCCGTGGCGCAGAAGCAGATCGGCAGGTGGCCGCAGCCAGACCACCCCTCCCCGCTCTGTCAGGCACCCCAGTGGCAGCGCCTTCCCATGCGGGTCACCATGCAGCCGACTGGCGGCGATCCGTTCACCATCGATGTCGTCGGCTCTACCTCCCTCATCGAAGAAGGCGACAACGACGACAACTAGCGTCCAAGCGGCTTAGGATCGAGAGATGAGTCCCTCCCTCATCCTCGATGATCTACTCCAGCAGGCCGAGATCGCCCATGGTCACCTCTGCGCCGGACAGATCCTCGGCGTCCGCATGGCCATGCTCGCCTGCCATCGCCTCGGCATCGAAGATCCGCGAGGCAAAGATCGCAAGCGACTCGTCACCTTTGTCGAAATCGATCGGTGCGCCACGGATGCAATCGGCGTCGTCACCGGCTGCCGCCTCGGCAAGCGCGCGCTCAAGTTTCGAGACTGGGGCAAGATGGCGGCGACCTTCGTCGACCTCAACCTCGCGCTCGCCCCGGATCTCTACAAAGGCTTCCGCGTCAGCGCGCTCGAGTCGTCCAAGCAGAAAGCCTCCGAGCTCTACCCCCACTTAGAAAAGAATCCTCAGCAGATGCTCGCCTATCGCGAGATGCCGGACGCCCTTCTCTTCAGCGAACATTGGGTTCAGGTCCCGCTGCCCCGAAGTGAGTTTCCGGGCTTCAAGGGAGCACGCATCGCCTGCACCGTCTGCGGAGAAGGCATCAACTACGATCGCTCTGTCCAGGGGACCGCGGGCCCAGTTTGTCTCGGCTGTGCGGAGCTCGAGCATCGCTACTACCAGCCGTTGCCTGGCGAGTAGTGCTTGCCAAACAGCACGGCCGGCTGGGACTCAGCCCGCCGGCCCTGGAACGTCATTCCCGTGACACCAGCCCCACTTCGATCTTTCGATCTATCGTCCGAAGTATCCACGCTGGTCGTTATTGCCATAGCCGTAGCCATCGGGTGCGGCGTAGCCATACGGCGCGCGATCGCGGTCGTATCCCCGGCCGCGGTCATGGTCGTACTCTCGCGCATGCTCCCAGCGCTGATGCCGCTCCCACGCCTCGTGTCGCTCCCACGCCTCGTGCCGGGCGATCGCCTCGCGCTCGCGTTCATAGCGCGATCGACCGTAGCCGTCCCAACGATCAGCATCGTGGTAAGAAGGTCCGATCCCGTACTGCTGAGCCTGCGCTTTCGCCGGTGAAGCGAGTGCTACGGCCCCCGCAACCAGACCGATTGCCATCACCTTTCCAACTATCGATTTCACGCCTGAGAGTTTCATAAGTACCTCCTTGCCACACCACACTGAACACCCATTCACCACCCCGGTTGTGCGCAACTTTTAACCCCTCGCGGGTTGCGCCGCCTCTCTCGCGATCCTTGCTGAAACGCTGAAACAGATCTGCCGTACCATCGACCAAGACCACTTTGAGCGCGGACCTCCCCTGATGATCGCCCCCCCAGACTGGACCCGCCGGCAGTTCCTCACAGGGTCCGCCGTTGCTGCCGCTTCAATCGGCTCCTGGCAGAGCGCCTTCGCTCGAGCCCAGGCGATCCCCCGCTCAGCACCGAACACGTCTCGATCGACCGCCTTCGACATCCAGCCACTGCTTGAGAGCAACACCGCACGTCCCCTTCGCTACACCCCGGAGAACCGGACCTTCCGCATCCGCAACGGTAAGGAATTCTTTAACCGGTTTCTCTACGGTCCCAACAATGCCTTCCGCATCGACGCCGGCGACCTCCCCGAGTTCTCCCTTTATCTCCCCGGCCACGGCGGCAATCTTCGCCTCGGCATCAGCCGCCCGTCCGGCTCGAAGTGGCTCTTCCAAGCAGGCGAGGTCGTCGCCGTTTACACCTCAGGCCAGATGATCTACACCATCCGCGACCCGCTGCTCGAAAAAGGAACTGTCGATCTCCATCTCGTCACGCAGGCTGACGGCGCAGGTTTGCACCTTGCCATCCACGCTCGCGACACCCCTGCCGATCTGCTTTTCACCTGGGCCTTCGGCGGCGTGAGCGGTCGACGAGGCCGGCGCGGGGGTGACATCGGCTGCGAAATCGAACCCGTCAGCCGCTTCTTCCAGCTCCAACCCGGAGAATGCATCAAGAATAGTTACATCCTCCGCGCTTCCAGCGCAGAGCTCGACAGCGAAGCCGCAAAACTCCACCTCACCTTTCCTCCAGGCTCCAGATTGCACCTCACCGAGGCGGCAGGCTGGAACGAGGGATGGCTGTCGCTCCAGCAGATCTCCGGCGACACCTCCCAGCCCATTCTCGTCGGCTCCGTCCCGCTCAACGCGCCTGCGGGCGTCGACAGCCCAGCCCTCCATCTGCTCATCCGCCGTGTCGATCCGGCGGAGACGGTCGCTGGAGCCTTGTCCCAGGGCGATCCGGCAATCGCATTTCAGACGCGCATCCGCAAGCTCGCGACTCTGACTGACTCTTTCCACGTCAGCACACCGGACCCGTTCACTGACGCTGCCGTCAACGCTCTTGCCCACGCTGCCGATGCGCTCTGGGACGAGTCCCAGCAGTGCGTCATGCACGGAGCCGTCGCCTGGCGAACTCCCCTCCCCGGCTGGCGCGGCGCCTATGCGCTGGATGCTCTCGGCAGCCACCAGCGCATGCGTCAGCAGCTTCGCCACTGGATCAAGCGCGCGAACGAAACTCCATTACCGGAGTCGCAAGATCCCGACGCCCCGGTCACCGGCCCAGCCGATCCCGCATCACATCTCACCCGCAAGGAGGTTCTCCTGCACTCGAACGGCGACCTCGCCGGGGGCCATTACAACATGAACCTGGTCTTCTTCGACGCCCTCGTTCGTCACCTGCGCTGGACCGGCGACCTCGACTTCGCCCGTGAGATCTGGCCCGCCCTCGTGCGCCACATGGACCGGGAGTACCGCAGCTTTCGCCGCCTCTTCACCAACCTCGACCGCAACGCGCCGGCCGATCAACAAGCCCTCCCGCTCTACGAGGCCTACGCCTGCATCTGGGCGAGCGATAACCTGCAGGGCAACGGCGCCGGTGCGGCACACGCAACCGCCTACAACTACTTCCTCAACCGCTCCTGCACCACCATTGCCCGCGTCCTCGGTGAAGATCCCGCACCCTATGAACAAGAGGCCGGCCTCATTCACTCGGCCCTTCAACTTCTCTGGATGCCGGAGGTTGGCGCCTTCGCCGAGTCCCGCGACCTCCTCTATCCGCAGTCGCTCTCCACCAGTCCCGCCCTCTGGACCGCCTACCACGCCCTCGACTCCGAACTCTGTACGCCACGCCAGTCCTGGCAGATCGCCACCGATCGCCTCTCGGCCCTTCGCCGCATTCCAGTCCATGGCGAGGGTGTCCCCGATGGCCCCTGGTACATGCTCTCCTGCACCGACTGGCTGCCCTTCCTCCGGTCGCTCAACCTGCTCGCCCTGGCCGAGAACACGCATTTCGCCCTGGCCCTCTGGCAAGCTGGCCTCGCCGACGAGGCATTTGCCCTCTTCAAAGGCAACCTCCTCGACTCCATGTACCAGGGCCTCTGCCCCGGCAACTTCCACATGACCTCTGCCCTCGATCCGCACTACGGGGAGTCCCAGCGCGACTTCGCCGATCCTATCGGCATCACCTCGCGGGCTCTCGTCGAAGGCCTCTTCGGCATCCTCCCCGACCTCCTCCGAGCCACCCTCACCATCCGCCCCGGCTTCCCCTCAAGCTGGAGCCAGGCGCAACTCCACCATGCCGACGTCGACCTCGCCTGGCATCGCGACGGCCTCTCCGAAACCATTGAAATCACCAGCCGCCTACCCCATCCCGTTGCCCTCACCCTGAGTCTTCCCGCCCGCACCACCAGCGACCCCGTCGTGCTCTCGAACGGCCTTGCCTTTCCCTTCGCCTTCGATCCCGATGCCACCGGAGCTCCCCGCATATTGCTCACCAACTTCCCCGCCGCCAGCGCCTGGAAGATCGACATCCGCTGGCACGGCCGTCCTCCCCTCGATCCGCCCGCCCGCGCAACCTGCAAAGTCGGTGACACGATCGCTCTTCCACCCGGCGTCACCGCTGCCCAGGTAGACGATCTGCAGGCCTGTCTCCAGTCCGGCGTCGCCACCACTCCCGGACATCACGCCGTCTTCGTTCCGATCCGGCAAGGCAGCTGCCGGTTCTGGCTTCCCCTCGCTCTCGACATCCAGCCCAAGGCAACCTCCGCCTCGCCCACTGCGGAACTGACCCGAGAGAACTACGAGCCGATCGAACTCTCCGTCCTCCTCGACAGTAATCTCACAGACATCCTTACTCGCGACTACACCGCCCCGCGCTCCCCCTTCTGCTCACTCTCCCTCCCCGATCATCTCCTCGGGGGCTGGACCGACTTCGACGTCACGGCCACCATCGACGACACCGGCCTGCGCTCTGCCGGAGGAACTCTCCGCTCCGCCTTCGACATCCCCTTCACCACGCCGGCCGACGCCACCAAGCCCAACTGCCGCCTGCTCTCCTTCTGGCAGCCCGATAAACAACGCGTCGAGATCTCCCTCTCCGGTCAGGCACGTACCCTCTACCTCCTGATGACCGGCACGACCTTTCCCCAGGCCAGCCGGACGATTCATGGAATGGCGACCGTCCTCTACACCGATGGCTCCACCTCCCAACTCACGCTCCGTAGCCCCGACACCTGGTGGCCCATGGAGCAGGACTTCTGCTTCGACGACTTCCTCTTTCGCGCCTCCGGACCACTCCCGCCACGTATCGATTTGCGTACCGGCAAGACCCGCCTACTCGACCTCGCAACATTCAAGGGCCAGGGCCGCCCCGTTCCTGGAGGAGCCGCCACACTGCTCCACCTTCCACTCCACCCCGACCGCACCCTCGCCTCTCTTAAGGTGGAGTGCAGTCTTTACGGGGTCGTTATCGGACTTATCGCCGCCACAATCGGCCGCTGATCGCCGGCGGCATCGCGAATATCCGGCCTACCTCTTTGCTCGTCGCACCATCTCGACCAGCACCGTACGTGTCTCGTCCGTGGTCGCAACCTCGCGCGGATAGTTGATGCGGACCCCCTTCATCCCTTCCGCCGTCTTCAATCGCAGGAAGAACCCCAGACGGTCCACCGACGTCATCGCCGCCTCGGTCGCATCGAGACCCGCATGCGCCCGCGCCAGCAGAAGCATCGCCTCCACATGGTCCGCATTCATGTGGCGAAGGATGCCCGGCGCCACCGCGGCCAGCGGGTCCGGCGAGGCCTCTCTGTAGTCCTGTTCTGTGACCCATCCCATCACGCCGAAACCTCCGACGTAATACACATCCACTGGCTGCAGCCGGAAGAAGCCGAAGTCCGCGAAGTCCACCCAATAGCGGCTGTTCTCGTGACGCGCAAGATATTGCTCCCGGGCAGAACGGGTCTCGCCTCCGGGCACCGGTTCCGCCCGGCCGACCAGGGTCGTCCGTGCCGTCCCAAGCGGATCATCCTCGGTTGCAGCCGGTGTGATGAAGAGACTCGCTCGGGGATCAGCCTTCAGATTCTGCGTGTGCATCGCCATGTTGCTGATTAGGAAGATGGGCCGGCCGGCCGCATCCAGCGCATAAGGCATCAGCGACCCGAAAGGAAACCCAGCCTGCCTCCGCGAGAGCGTCGACAGCGTTCCAACCGAAGCCAGCGTGACGAGGGTTCGGACGCGCTCTGCGTGGCTCGGTTCAGGCGCCTGCGGCAGCACTGGCCCGGTCGAGGCATGTTGTCGCGTTGTAGTCGATGCATCCTCTGCCATAGGCTCCCCGGTCTCAGACTACGTTAACCTGTGACCAGGGCGCTCAGCGCGGTACGGAATTAGCGGCAGCACCAACGCAAGTGCTGCAGTGAGCTGCCGTCTTTTATCTTGACGGCGAGCGCCTGCGATGCCAATCTGCTGGACAGCGCCATCAAGGACACATCCCCAAACGGAGCAATCCACCTCTCCCTCTTTGCGGAAGTTGCGCGCGCGGTGTTGGAGGTCTCCGACACGGGATTCCCAAGGACTCTCTTCCACTCCTCTTCGAGCGGTTCTATCGCGTGGACTCGACGAGGTCAAGGAATTCCGGGGGCATGGGACTAGGTTTGTCCATCTGCCACAGACATAAAGCCGAACTTGCTCATTCTAAAAATGTGGCGGAGGGAGAGGGATTCGAACCCCCGTTACCCGTTAGGGTAAAGCGGTTTTCAAGACCGCCTGTTTCAACCGCTCACACATCCCTCCGCGGCCCTGGGTCCCTAAAGGGCATCCCCTAAGGAGAAGGTTAGCAGGAAATTCCGCACCGCTGCCATACTGAAAGCGTCCAATGCCTACGGTCATGGCCAACACCAGCGTCCCCAAACCGAGCACCTTCGACGCCACCCTCGCCGCCGCGCGAACCACCATGGTCTTCAGCGAGATCACGCGGCTCGCCATCGACAGCTTCCGCGCCTCCAAGGTGCGCTTCCTGCTCACCATGCTCGGCATGGTCATCGGTTCAGCCTCCATCGTCCTTGTCATCACCGTCGGCCTCACCGGCAAGCAGTACGCTCTCAATACCATCTCCAACATCGGTCCAAACAAGGTCGAGATGCAGTATGTGGGAGGCGCCACCATGGGCCCCGAAAACACCAGCACGCCCGACTTCATGACCCGCGAGGATATGAACGCCGTCAAGGAAGCCGTGCCCGGAATCATCGCCTCCTCGCCCATGCTCGAGTTCCACGACCGCGTCTCCATGGGGGGCGGCGTCACCAAAGACACCATGCTCCTCGGTGTCTCCCCCCAATACAAGGAAGTCCGCAATCTGCTAGTCGTCGCCGGCCGCTTCTTCGACGATCAGGACGCCTCCGCCCACACCAAGGTCGCCGTCATCGTCGAGCCCTTCGCAGTCGCACTCTTCGGCAGCTCGCGCGCCGCCGTCGATCGCAGCATCTCCATCCAGGGCATTCCCTTCGTCGTCGTCGGCGTCTTCAAGGAGAGTGTCGAGACCTTCGGGCAATCCGAAATTTCCGAGCAGACCATCCTCGTTCCCTATGAGGTCGCGCGCTATTTCACCGGTACCGATACCCTCAAAGAGATCTTCTTCACCATGAAGGAGGCCAGCATGGTCAAGCCTGCGGCCCGCGAAATTACCGCCGTCATCGAAAGCCGTCATCGGCCCACCAGCATCTATAAAGCGCAGACGCTGACCGAGATCCTCAGCGTCATGGCGAAGATCGCCAACATGCTCACCATCGTCCTCACCCTGGCCGCCGCTATCACCCTCGTCGTCTCCGGCGTCGGCATCATGAACTCCATGCTCGCAACCGTTCAGGCCCGCATCCGCGAGATAGGCATTCGCAAGGCGCTCGGAGCCACGCGCAAGGAGATCCGCCTCCAGTTCCTCACGGAATCGGTCTTCCTCTCACTCTCCGGCGGTCTGATCGGAACTCTCCTCGGCCTCGGTATCCCACTCTCGATCCACCTGCTCACGCCTTACAAGATCCCGGTTCCTTACTGGTCCGCGGTCATCGCCCTGAGCACCTCGGTGCTCGTCGGTGTGCTCTTCGGAACTCTTCCCGCCAACCGCGCCGCACGCCTGGATCCCGTGGAAACCCTGAAATACGAGTAGCGGCCGGCTCCCAGCTCCGCTACCGGTACTCCCCGTCGAACGCCGCGGACGCCCGATTCATCTCCTCGGGACCGGCTGCCAGCGGATAAATGCTCACCCTATATCGGAACGTCCCGCTCTGCCCCTTCTCCAGCGTGTAATCCAACGGCGCCGCCTTCGGATCGAAGATGTGCCGGCCCAGCGGATTCGCCGCAAACAGCCCATACCCGCGTGCATGCCAGTACGTCGGATACCCAGGATTCCCGATGTGATCAAACATCGCAAGCGTGACTGTCTTGCCGTCCTTCGTCCCGGTCAAGGTGCACCATCTGCCGCGAGTTCCCCAGGCGTCGTCACCCTTTTTGCCCTCGCTCGTGAGGTACGCCCCCGTCGCTCCCGTACCCGTCGCTCCTTCCACCTTGGTCGTCCTTCCGTCCGCATCGGTAAACGTCCCGCCTTTCTCGTTCGGCGATTCCAGCCACCGCGCCACGCGCATACCCAGCAGACCTTCCTTGTCGTCGTGAAATACCACCCGGTCCAGCGCCTCCAGCGTCGTCACCCGATCGATCCTTCGCTCCGGCCCCTGGTGCGAGAACACCAGCCGCGTTTGCTCCTTCAGAATCGGCGTGCCCTCGCCCGTCGTCCACGTGCTCTCGTACACTAACTCCGCGCCATCGCGACCTCCTTTCGAGGAGATCACCTTTACCTCGCCGACCGTCCCCATCTTGTGGCGGTCCTCCGGCTTGATCGCATCCGAGTTGTTCCAGAAGTCGAACCCGTTCACATTGCCGTAGTTGAACCACATGCCGGCATGGTGCGGATGATCGGTGCGCTCACCCGCATGCGGCGTCAACGGGTACCCCCGCGTCACCTCGATCCCATCCGCGGCGAAGATCGGATCCAGCACCGGCTTCTTCTGTGCCGTGCCCCACAGAAACGACGTGAACGGCGCGCCATCGATCGTAATATCGGCACGCCTCTGCGCCTCGTTCACCTTCACCTCGATGCCCGTTCCGCTCTGCCTCGGAGCCGCCGCTCCTCCACCCAGGCACAAGCCCGCCAGCATCCCCATAACAACAATCCCGCCCAGTAGGCTACGCAAATCTCTCGCCCCCGGCCATCACGGTCTGCGCCTTGTCGTCAAACGTGACCTTCTTCCCCGTCTGCATAGCCGCAATGCACATACACAGCGCAACCGAGTGGCTATAGCCTGCGTCGATGCTTGCATTCGGCGTCTTGCGCGAGCGCACGCAATCCATCCAGTTCCGCATATTCGCCGACGTCTGAGGATCCGCGCCCGTGTTCGCATCGTTCGAGACCTTCTCCGTATCCCCCAGAGAAAAGCTCGGCAGCAGGTTTGCCTTCATGTGCATCTCGTCCGCCTGCTTCGGCTTCAGACCACCCTCCGGCGTCACCTGCTGCGTGTCCATGTTCAGCATGCCGCCGTTGGAGTAGTACAGCTCCTTGATCCCGCCGGCCGAGTTCGTCTGCCGCGACGAATACACCACCTGAAAACCCTTCGTGAGGTCATCCAGCGGCCCATAGTCGAACACCGCCGTCAGCGTGTCCCAGTTCCTCCGCCCATCGTGCCACTGGTAAATCCCGCCGTTCGCCACCACGCTTCGTGGGTGCGGGTAGCCGCTGAACCAGTGCACGGTGTCGATCTGGTGCACCAGCCATTGATCCGGGATACCCGACGAGAACGGCCAGAACAGCCGGAACTCCAGATACTTCCGCGCATCGAACGGTTCATACGGCCGGTTCAGGAGGTAACGCTTCCAGTCCGTGTCCTCCTCCTTCAGCAGCGGCACCACATCCGGGCGCCGCCAGCGGCCCGGCTGGTTCACATTCCATGTCATCTCGACCATGTTGATTTCGCCGAACTTGCCCGACTTGATGTACTCGTACGCCCTCTGGTAGCTCGGCGTGCTCCGGCGCTGCGTGCCCACCTGCACGATCTTCCCCGTCTGCCGGACAGCATCCCGAAACGTCACCGCATCTTCCATCCGGTCCGCCGTCGGCTTCTCCACATACGCGTCCCGCCCCGCCTTCACCGCCTCCGTCCCGTGCAGCGCATGCTGGAAATCCGCCGTCGCCACCAGCACCGCATCCACATCCTTGCGGCCGTAAAGTTCGTCGTTGTTCCGCGCCGTCTCGATCTTCGTCCCGCACACCTTTTCAACGTAGGCCACCCCCTCCTCGCGCCGTCTGTTCCAGATATCCGAGACCGCCACAAACTCGAAGTTCGTCGCCTTTGAGTGCTGCTGAAAAGCCGGAATCAGGGCCTGCTTCATGCGATCCCCGCACCCCACAATGCCCACACGGACCCGATCGTTCGCACCCGCAATCGCCGCGTAGCTCCTCGCGCTTGTCCCGGCTGCCGTCGCCGCCAGTGCCGTCCCACTCAGCCTCACAAACTCCCGTCGACTCGTCTCCCGCACCGGCACATCCTCCTCGATTCGCCGCCGTCACCGATCTCGTTCGGCCAGCGATCGAAGTGTACAGAGTTCAGACCACATTGTCTCTGCTGAAACAAGTTCCACCCACAACACACAGGGGGCGGCTCCTCCATAAACGGCATCAAGCCTGAGGCCCATTGCGCCCTGAAAAGACTGGTCGAGCTTGGGCGACCCCGCCGAGACTCGCCAACCTTCTTCAACCGCTGAAAAACAAAACGCACCCACCTCCGGGAAGGAGACAGATGCGTCGTTTGTTCTACCTCGGCGCCGTTCTAGGCCGTCGTAGCGACCTCATCCGGCTGGTCACCCTTGACCGTCACCTTCACGTGGGCTGTCACCTCGCGGTGCAGCTTCACCGGCACATGGTATTCGCCCAGGCTCTTAAGCGGGTCCTCGAGCGAGATCTTGCGGCGGTCGATCGTGTAGCCCTGCGCCTCCAGCCCGTGAGCGATGTCGCCCGAAGTCACCGACCCGAACAGGTGTTCGTTCTCGCCGATCTTGCGTTCGAAGACCAGCTCCACAGCCGTAAGTTTGGTGGCCAGTTGCTCCGCCTCGCCCTTCTCTTTGGCTGATTTGCGCACCGCCGAGCCCTTCATCTGCTCGATCACGGCCTTATTCGCAGCTGTCGCCTCAATGGCCAGCTTGCCCGGCAGCAGGTAGTTCCTGCCGTAGCCATCCGCAACCTTCACCACGTCGCCGCGGTGTCCAAGTTTATTCACATCCTCTTTCAGAATCACTTCCATCGCAGATCTCCAGATCTCTGTCTCAAATTCCGTTCCCGATCCCGAAAGCCCGGCCCTGTAGGCCGGACTTCCTTCACCACCTCGATTAGAATCGCGCCGCAAACGCCAGCAGGGCGATGTTGCGCGATTGCTTGATCGCCAGCGAAAGCTTCCGCTGGTGTCGTGTGCACACCCCCGAAAGGCGGCGCGGCACAATCTTTCCACGCTCTGCCACAAAACCCTGCAGCAGACGCACATCCCGGTAGCTGATCGCATCGATCTTCTCCGTGCAAAACTTGCAGACCTTTTTGCGCCGAAAGAATTTTCGCCCGCCAGGCCCACCAGCTCCGCCCGGCCGGGCAGGACGGGGTCCACCCGGTCCGCCAGGTCCCGAACTACGCGGTCCCGAAGGCCCGCTCGATGAAGGACCCGATGAAGAGCTTTGGGAGCCGCTCGAAGGAGCCGACACCCCCTGCTCCGGTGTATTCGATCTCGTGCTGTTCGTCTCGTCAGCCATCTCTATTTCCTCTCAAAATACGTTGAGCTTCCGTTCGCTCCAGACACGCTGCGGTGTCTCTGAACACCCGCTGGCCTCAACCCTTCGCGGGGCCTCCATCGGGCGGAAGCGAACCTCTGCGGTTTGCTGTCTCTTGCAACAACGCTCACACGTGTCGCAGATCTCATGCCCCTCCGAACCGCCGGAGCTAGACCGCCGAAACCGTCTCGGGAGGTGCATCGGACGCCACGTCGGCAATGGGGGTCGCATCCGCGGTCGGGGCCTCAGCCTCCTTCGCCTCTTCAGCCTCCTCCGGGGTCTCCTCCGACTTCTCGGGCATCGTGGCTTCTACGGCAGCCGCGGGCGCCTGCGGAGCCGGTGCCGGAACCGCGCTGCGCTTCACCTTCGTGTCGCGAATCGCCTTCACCTTCGCCAGCCGCTTGTCTTCCTCGTCCGTGCGAACCGTGATGAACTTGATCACCGGCTCCGAAACCCTCAGCCGGCGCTCGATCTCCGCAATCAGCGAGCCCGCCGCGCCTATCGTCAACAGCACGTAGAAGCCGTCGTTGAACTTGCGAACGGTATACGCCAAGCGCCGCCGTCCCATCTTCTCGACTGCCTTGATCTCGCCGCCGCCGTTCGTCACATTTGCCGAAAAGCCCTCGATCAGCTTGTCGAGATCTGCCTCCTCGACATCCGGCCGAACGATAAACATCACTTCATAAGTACGATTCATCCGCTCTGCTTCTTTCTGCGAAGTTCTGCTTCGCACCGTGACCGCGTCTGTTCTGCGGCCTCGGTCTGGAATATCCTGCGCTCGCTTCTGCTACGCTTCCCTGCGCCCATCAGATCAGCAACTGTTACAAATCCTGGCTGCCCGCTGGCAGCCTCTGGTTGAACTCGTTCATCGCCGGTCCGACACCCTTCGTCAACACCGCCTCAACCGCGTTGCTGGCTCGGTCCAGCATCACATCCATCACCTGCAGCTCCTGCTTGCGCATCGGCGTCAGCAGATAATCCCTGCCCCCTGCCCTGATCTCTCGTCCGTCTGCCAGCGCCGGCTTTCCGACCCCGAGACGAACTCGAATCCACTCCTCCGTCCCGAGCGCACCGGAGATCGACCTCACTCCGTTGTGCCCGTTCGCCGATCCGCGCTCCTTGATCCGAAGCTCGCCCAGCGGAAACGCCAGATCGTCGTACAGCACGATCAGATCGTCCGAAGGGATCGCAATCTCGAGCTCCCGAACCAGAGCGGCTACCGACAGCCCGCTCAGATTCATAAACGTCTCCGGCTTCGCCAGCAGGACATCCTGTCCCGCCACCTTCGCCCTCGCCGTCAAAGCCCGTCCGCGCCGGTTGCTCAGCACCGCACCGCAACCCTCTGCAATGCGATCAATCGCTAAAAACCCGGCATTGTGCGGCGTGATCTGGTACTCGATACCAGGATTGCCCAGACCGACCACCAGCTTCAAGCCGCAAATCCTCTCTGCGCGAGACGCAACTACTTCTTCGCGCCCTTTGCCTCAGGAGCCGGAGCAGCCTCATCCGTCTTACCCTTCTTGGCGACCTCAGGCTCGGCCGGTGCAGCGGCGGCCGCTGCTGCAGCAGCGACATCCTCGACCGTCTCCTTAATCACGGTGATGTGGGCGACGGTCGCATCCTCTTCTCCGAGGAACTTGAGATTTCCGGAGTGCGGCAGGTCCGAGATGTGGATCGCCTGGTTCATCTCAAGATTGGAAACGTCGACATCGATATGGCTGGGAATGTTGGTTGGGAGGCACTCGATTTCGACCTCGCGGAGAACGTGATCCAAGATGCCGCCCTGCGTTTTCACGCCTATGGGAATACCGACAAGTTGCACTGGGACCGAGACCCGCATCATCTTGTCCATCGCAATGCGCTTCATGTCGATATGGAGCAGCTTGCTCTTGATGGGCTCGCGCTGCCAGTCGACGATCATGGCCTTCGAGGCCGCTCCACCTTCGATATTCAGGTCGAAGATCGTGTTGTGGCCTGACTCCGAGTGAAGGATCTTTGTGATCGCCTTCGGATCGACGGTGACCGCAATCGCATCCTGTCCGGCTCCGTAGATTACGGCCGGGATCAGGCCAGAGACGCGCACCCGGCGCGCTGCATTCTTGTTGAACTTGCCCTCTCGCGGCTTTGCGAGGATTGCTTCAACTGGTGCTGCCATCGTTTCCTCTTCCTTTCGGGCACGGTGTTAGCCGCTCCCTTTGTTCGTGCCCGCAGCGGGCAGGTCCATGGACTCTAGTTGAACAGCGTACTCACGCTGGTCTCCATATGAATGCTTTCGATAGCCCGGCCCAGCAGCCCCGCAATCGACAGCACCTTGATCTTCTCGATCCCGCGCGCCTCTTCGCGCAGCGGAATCGTATTCGTCACGACAAGCTCCGTCAGCCTCGACGCCGCGATCCGCTCTACTGCCGGCCCGCTGAGCACGGCATGCGAGGCGCACGCGTAAACCTTGGTCGCGCCCTGAGCCAGCAGCGCATCGACCGTCTTCACCAGCGTTCCGGCGGTGTCGATGATGTCGTCGAGGATCAGGCAGGTTCGCCCCTTCACATCGCCGATCACGTTCATCACCTCGGACACATTGATGTCCGTCCTCCGCTTATCCACAATCGCAAGCGGAACATCGAGCTTCTTCGCAAAGAACCTCGCCCGCTCCACACCTCCCGCGTCCGGCGAAACCACCGTCAGATCCGGCAGGTTCAAGTCGCGGAAGTACGTCACCAGCACCGGACTCGCGAACAGATGGTCGACAGGGATGTTGAAGAATCCCTGAATCTGCGCCGCATGAAGATCGACCAGCAGAGCCCGGTTCGCTCCCGCCGTCGTCAACAGATCCGCCACCAGCTTCGAGCTGATCGCCACCCGCGGCCGATCCTTTCGGTCCTGCCGCGCATAGCCGTAGTACGGAACCACAACCGTGATACGCCCTGCGGACGCCCGTTTCAGCGCATCGATCATGATCAACAACTCAAGGAGGTGCTGGTCCACGGGATAGCACGTGGGCTGCACCACAAACACATCCGCTCCGCGAACATTTTCGAGCAGCTGGAAGTAGATCTCACCGTCCGAAAACTTCTGCATCCGCGTCTCGCCCATATGCACGCCGACGAACTTACAGATCTCCTCCGCTAACGGCCGGTTCGCCGTTCCGCAGAAAATCTTGAAGCGCTTGTCCTCACTTAGGCGACCGGAGCGCTTCCTCTCCGAGGCCGGAGCCTTACCCCCAGGCATCTGCCCGCCATTCGGCTGACCGTTACCCTGGGCTGCCTGCGAAGGCTGATGATCCCGTTGCTTCTCCTCGGCCGGCGCTACGCTTGGTGAAAGAACTGCAGTCGTGTCTTGTTTGCTCACGTCGTGAAACCCTCCAGGCTGGTTGACCTTGGGAATCCTTACTGCTGTCTTGCCGAGACCTTGTTGCGGCCCCGTTTACCTCAACTGCATCAATCCTTGTTGCGAAAAGCTGCACATCATAAGGCAATCGACTTCGTTCCTTCAAACTTCCTGCCCAATCGCCCTTGTTCCGCGACTCGAACACCAAACCAACCCTGCGGCGCATTATCGCCGCGAGAATTCCAAGCTGCCGCGCATTCCGGGAACTGCCTTCCATGAGCGAACGACGTTTGGTTGGGCGACTAGGATTCGAACCTAGACAAAGTGCGTCAAAGGCACTTGACCTACCATTAGTCGATCGCCCAGTCAGTCGAACTTCTGCCTGGCGGGCATCAGGCGCTTTTGTTCCGCCCTACGCATTATCGGCAAAATTCAAACTTCGTTAGCGAACATCCTCGTCCAGTACTCCGCCCGGGTCAAGGTCTCCGTCAGGATGGCCTCAGTCCCCGAACCCTGGACGCGCTGCTGAGCTGCTCGCGCATCCCCTTCAGACCAGTACAGTCCAAAGAGCGCCGAGCCGGAACCCGAGAGAGCCGCATACAGCGCCGGCTGGCCCGAATCTTCACCCATCAGTAAACGCTTGGTTTCACGCAGGGAGGGATGGTACGGAAAGACGACCTCTTCAAAGTCGTTTTCTATCCCGGTGCGGACAAGCGCGAGAAGGGTATTCCCCGCCAGATCGTTGCGTGCACCACCCCTGCTATCTACACCGCAGGACACAAAAAGACCGTGGCCACCAACGATACCGGAAGTGCCCGGCTTCGACCCGCTGCCCGCGGAAAGCGCGAAGGCGGAAGAATAAGCGAGGCTCAACTGCTCCAGGGTATCGTGAGCCGGAGCGGATGTCAACCGGGAAACTTCGCTCCCCGTGTCGTCCAGAGAAACTCGCCCCTCTATCTCCCCCAAAACACTGGGTTCCTCATCCGCTCCAACCGTAGAAGCACCAGCTTGCCCTCCCAACCTTCCACCATGCCGGCCATCCCACTCCCGAAACGCAAACGGTGTCGAAACTCCCACCCGCGGCATCGCCACCACACATGGCACCCCCCCGCCCGCCAGGGTTCTCGCCTCATCGCCTCCCAGGATCACATCCGGCATCGCGACAACCAGCTCCCCGCGCCCCAGCCCCAGCACCGACCCACCCACCAGAAACAGCGGCACATCCGACCCCACCGCCGACGCCAGCCGCAACCGCTCCGGCCCCGTCAGTTCCCTCCCCGGCAGCTTCGGCCCCGCGTCCTCCCAACCCCCCATCTCCCGCTCCAGTCCGACCAACGCCGCCGCCGCGTTCGCGCTGCCGGCCCCCATTCCGCCCTGAACCGGCAGCCGTTTCTCGATATGCACGGAAACCTCTGCCTCCACACCCATCGCCGCCAGGGCCCGCTCCACCATCTGCCACGCCGTGTTCCGCCCATCGACCGGAACCCGCGGGTGATCGGTCGTCAAGCTGATCCGCGTCCGCCCACCCGCCTCTACACGCCGCGCCGACACCGTCACAATGTCATGAAGGCCCAAGGTCTGATACATCGTCGCCAACCCATGGAAGCCATCCGCCCGCACCGCCCCGATCCGAAGCCCCAGATTTACCTTCGAAAATGATTGGATCCTAGTCGCCATTCCCCCATTCTAAGTTCGCGTCTCACTCCCCGGCGACACTAACCGATTCTTCCAGTCCTTCAGTAAACTGGCTGTCAGCTCCAGTTACTGGACATCCGGACGGAGCCAATCGCATCTCAGCTGGAGGCCCCGGAGAGGAAAGCACGCACCCATGGGAACTGTCACCGCAACACCCGATGACCGGTCTCAGGGTATCGCTCAGGGCGAACTCGAGCGCACCACCGCCCCTCAACCGCGGGGCTCCAGTCTCCGCTCCTGGACAGGTCCAGCTCTGGTCTTTTTTCTGGCGGCCTTTGTGGTGGCCTCTGGACTCCTCTTTCACCTCTGGCCTTTTCGCTATCGCAACGTCCAGCCGCTGCTTCAAAAGGTCTTCGCGAGCCAGGTCAAGATCAATCACTACCGCTGCATCTACTTTCCGAACCCCGGCCTGATAGCCGACGATCTCACGCTTCGACGTAACTCGGCTCCGGACCTCCCGGCCCTGGGTTCGGCGCAACGTCTCGTCGTCGAAGGACGTTGGCTCGATCTGCTTCTGCTTCGGCGGCACGTCCATCTCGTGCAGGTTGAGGGTCTGCACATCGTCATCCCCGCAATCGGCAGCCGGGCAAATCATGAGGACTTTCCTCCAGGCAGCAGTGCCGACTTCCGCGGGCCCTCGACCGTGGTCGAACACCTGCGTATCGAGGGCGCCATCCTCGACCTCATGCGGGCGGACGGCAGCCGCTACACCTTCCCCGTCCACCAGATCATCCTTGGCAACCTGCGCCAGGGAGAGACGGTCTCCTATTCGCTCGACATGCTCAGTCCGCAGCCATCCGGGCACATCCTGGCACAAGGCAGCTTCGGTCCGTTGCTTCCGGCGCGGCTCGCCGCCATGCCAGTCTCGGGCGCGTTCTCCTTCGCCCCGGTATCGCTCGTCCAGATTCATGGGCTCGGCGGAACCATGTCCGCAACCGGCAGCTTTGGCGGAACCCTGGGCGCAATCCAGGCAGAAGCAAAGACGGATACGCCCGACTTCTCCGTGCATCGCGGCAGACCGACACACGTCAACGCCACAATACACACCACCATCAATGGTCTGAATGGCGACGTCCATCTCCGTTCCATTGAGGCTCGCACCGGCCGCACCACCGTGCATGCAACCGGGGACATCGCCGGCTCACCGAAGTCCACGCATCTCGATATTCGCGTCGAGAGAGGCCGCGCCGAAGATCTCCTCGCCCCATTCCTCCATAACAAACCTCCCGTTGCTGGCGAAGTCAATCTCCACAGCTTTGCCTACCTGGCTCCGTCCTCCCCCGGCGTAAAGTTCCTCCAGCGGCTGCACATGAACGGCGCCTTCAACATTCCTTCCGAGCGTTTCACCAGCGAGAAGGTGGAACAGAAACTATCGAAGTTCAGCCGGCGTGCGCAAGGTCAGAAGGCCTCGAACGATCAGCCCCTTGAAGATGTCTCTTCCAGCCTGGGCGGGGACGTCGTCGTTCGGGACGGTATCGCCTCGGCCCGCCGGCTGGACTTCCAGGTCCCCGGAGCCGGGGTCAGATTGAAGGGCGCCTTCAGCCTCCGCAATGGGGACGCCAAGTTCCTTGGTGATCTGCACATGGCTTCCGATATCTCTCACGTGACCACCGGCTTCAAATCTTGGCTGTTGAAGCCGTTCGCTCCATTCTTTCGGCGGCGCGGCTCCGGAGCGGTCATCTCCATCGCGGTGATCGGCTCTCACCATAAGTACCGAGTCGCATCAAACCTCTTCCACCGCCAGTCCGCCCGATAGCCCGCCTAGAGAACAGAGTCAACCCAGCGAGAGGCTCTCGTTTAAGTGAGCTGCTTGTCAGCAGCAACAACCTGCAAGAAACAGGTCGCAGACCCGTCGTGTATCCTCAGCCAATCTCCGGCGACACCCGTCCATAGGAGCGATGCCCTTGTCTATCCGCAACCGCGCTGCCGCCCGCTTCACCGCAGCTCCGGATCACGTACCCCTCTGCCGGACTTCCGCCTGCTTCGCCGCCCTCCTCCTCCTCGCGGCCTCTCCCCTCCTCGCTCTCTCCTCCCAGGCCCTCGCCCCGGCTCCGTCCCAACCGGAGCCGGAGAGCGCAAAAGCCGTCGTCGCTCCCGTCCGCACCCACCACGCCATGGTCGTCACCATCCAGCATGACGCCACCGACGCCGGCGTCCAGATCCTCCAGGCAGGCGGCAACGCGGTCGACGCAGCCGTCGCCGTCGGCTTCGCCCTGGCCGTCGTCTACCCGCAGGCCGGAAACCTCGGCGGCGGCGGCTTTATGCTTATCCGTAACCGCGAAGGTCACAAGTTTCAGAATCACTTCCTGGACTACCGCGAAAAGGCCCCCGCCGCCGCAACCCGCGACATGTACCTCGACGCGCAGGGCAACGTCATCCCGGACCTCTCGCTGGTCGGCTACAAAGCCTCCGGCGTCCCCGGAACCGTCGCCGGCCTCGTCTACGCGCAGCAGCACTTCGGCAAGCTCACCCTGGCCCAGGACATCGCTCCCGCTATCCGCCTTGCCACGATTGGCTACATTCTTTCCGAAGGCGAAGCCCAGAGCCTCCAGTCCAGGAGCCTCGCCCGCTTTCCCGAAACCGCCCATATCTTCCAGCGCGACGGCAACCCCTTCCACTCCGGCAACACCTTCCAGCAGCCCGTCCTCGCCGCCACCCTCCGCCGTATCGCCGCCAACCCGGCCGACTTCTACCACGGCGATATCGCCCGCACAATATCCGCCGAAATCCAAAAGGGCGGAGGCCTCATCACCCTCGCCGATCTAGCCAACTACGAGGTCAAAGACCGCCCTCCCACCATCGGTAACTACCACGGTTACACAATCATCACCGCGCCTCCGCCTTCCTCCGGTGGCATCGTCCTTGTTGAGATTCTGAATATCCTTTCCAGTTACAATCTCCAAAAGCTCGGCCCTGGCGGCGCGCCAACTCCCGACCGCTCCGCCCCCCAGATCCAAATCATCACCGAAGCCTTCCGCCGCGCCTATATGGACCGAGCCGACTACCTCGGTGATCCCGACTTCACCCCGATTCCCACCGCCCAACTCCTCAACCCCGCCTATGCCGCCGCTTGGCGCGCCTCCATACAGCCCCTAAAGCCCACCCCTTCCGCCGACCTCCACCGCCCCGCCGGCTTCCTCCCCCCACCCCCGCAGCTCCAGCCCGATACCCACGAGTCCAGGGAGACCACCCACTTCTCGGTCGTCGACCGCTGGGGCAACGCCGTCGCCAACACCTACACGCTCAACGGCACCTTCGGCTCCGGCGTCACCCTCGCCCCGCTCGGATTCCTCATGAACAACGAGATGGACGACTTCGCCGCGAAGCAAGGCGTCCCCAACACCTACGGCCTCATCCAGGGCCCCGCCAACTCCATCGCTCCCGGCAAACGCCCGCTCTCCGCCATGACTCCCACCATCGTCACCACCCGCCGCCGCCTCTTCCACCGCGCCCATCTCCGCTTCGTCCTCGGCACCCCCGGCGGCTCCACCATCATCACCACCGTCGCCAACGATCTCATCTCCGTCGTCGACAACGGCCTCAACATCCAGCAGGCCGCCGACGCCCCGCGCTTCCACCACCAGTACCTCCCCGACATCCTCGACCTCGAACGCACCTTCCCCGACGACGTCGCCGCCCAGCTCGCCCAAATGGGCTACCCCACCAACCGTCAAATGGCCGCCGACGAGCACTCCCCCGGCGCCTGGGGCGACAACGAACTCATCGCCATTGACCCCAAGACCCACGACCTCCTCGGTGGTCACGACTCCCGCCGCAGCTACGGAAAAGCCGCAGGCTACTAACGCTCTGAGCGGTGTTCCGCCCCACACCCCCGCACCTCTCCCAAGACAGCAGGCCACTAGCTTGAATCCCTCCAGCCGACGTTCCTTTCTAGCCCGCGCAGCCCTATCCGCGGCTGCCCTCGCTGCGCCTTCCCCACGCGCCAGCGCCGAGCCTCCATCCGCCGCGCAACCCGCCACCCCCAACCCGGCTTTCCTCGATCTCACCCGCCCACCCGACCTCGCCTCCGCCTTCCTCGAAGCCGACACCCAACCCATCTCTCTCCATCGCTCCGCCAACTCCTGGCAGGCCAGTGGCATCGAGCTCCGCACCACCCCGCAAGCCTCGTCCCTCGACCTCTCCATCACCGCTCCCGTCGTTCCTCTCAAGCGCATTCACCTCCGCTGGTCCACCCCCGTGTACACCTCCGCCCTTTACCTCGGCGACGCCTGGGAGCGCAGCTACGGCGACCTCGCCTGGAGATCCATCGTTCCCGAACGCGTCATGCCCTGGTACTTCGCCGCGCACAGTGGCAACGCCACCCACGGCTACGGCGTCCGCACCGGCGCCCGCGCCCTCTGCTTCTGGCAGGTCGATCCCGAGGGCGTCTCGCTCTGGCTCGACCTCTCGAACGGCGGCGGTGGCGTCCTCCTCGGCCAGCGCGAACTCGCCGCCGCCACCATCGTCTCGCGCCCAGGCCACCCCGGCGAACTCCCCAGCGACGCCATCGCCGGGCTCTGCCGTCTCATGTGCCCTCACCCCCGCCTCCCCTCCGGACCCGTCTACGGCGCCAACGATTGGTACTACGCCTACGGCCGCAACTCCGCCGCCGGCATCCTTCGCGACACCGATCTCATCGCCTCCCTCTCCCCTCGCTCCGGTCCACGCCCCTTCTCCGTCATCGACGGCGGCTGGGAGCCCGACAGCACGCCCGCCGGCCAGACCGGTCTCAACCCCGCCTTCCCCGATATGGCAGCACTCGCCACCCAGATCCGCGGTCGTGGTGTCCGCCCCGGTATCTGGATCCGGCCCACCCAGGCGCCCACCAAAACCCGCCCCTCGCTCCTCCTTCCCAACTCCCGCTTCCACAACGCCACCGCGTCCGACAGCTTCGCCGCCCTCGACCCCACCATCCCCGAGTCGCTCGACCTCATCCTCGCCAAGGTCGCGGAGGTCGTCGCCTGGAGCTACGATCTGGTTAAATTCGACTACTCCACCTATGATCTCCTCGGCCAGTGGGGCTTCGATATGGGCCCCTCCCTCACCCGCCCCGGTTGGAGCTTCCACGACCGCGGCCGCACCAACGCCGAGATCCTCCTCGCCCTGTACCAGTCCATTCGCTCCACCGCCGGAGACAAGACCCTCCTCCTCGGCTGCAACACCGTCGGCCACCTCGGGGCCGGTCTCTTCGATCTCCAACGCACCGGGGACGACACCAGCGGCCGCCAATGGGAGCGCACGCGCCGCATGGGCATCAACACCCTCGCCTTCCGCCTCCCCCAGAACCGCACTTTCTTCCTCATCGACGCGGACTGCGTCGGCATCACCGGCAACATCCCCTGGGAGCTCAACCGCCAGTGGATGGACCTCCTCGCTCGCAGCGGCTCTGCCCTGTTCCTCTCGCCCTCGCCCGATTCCGTCGGCCCCCCAGGCTCAGACCAGCGCAGATCCATCGCCGAAGCCTTCGCCATCGCCGCCGCCGACAACTCCACCGGCTATCCCACCGATTCGCTGCGCGAGACCACACCGTCCAACTGGCAGTTCACTACCTCGTCCGGCAACTCGTCACCGATCTCCAAAACCTATCTCTGGTGCGGCCCGGACGGCTGCAACCCTTTCCTGATCTAGCTCGGCATCCTCCCATCGCACCGTCTTCCCGCCCCAGGTCGCAACTTGTCCGTCCCCTGCTCCGTCTAAACTCCGGCTACCCTCATGCAAACTTCAGTGGCCAGTCAACCCAGGTCCACCATGCCGCGGTCACTGCTTCCACCCGCCACCCTCGCCTGCCTCCTTCTCTCTGCCGCTGTCGCGCGCGCCCAGGCCCCTTCCCCGCCTGACACTGCGGCCGCCCCGAATCAGCCCGCCTACACCCTCCACACCAACACCCGCCTTGTCCTCACCGACGTCACCGTCACCGACCGCAGCGGCAACCCCGTCCACAACCTCCCGTCGTCCGCCTTCCACATCTTCGATGGCAGCACCCCGCAGGACATCGCCTCCTTCGAGGAGCACACCTCCTCCACCCTTCCCATCTCCACCGATACCTCCGCATCCCCTCGCGCGAAGGACGTCTACAGCAACGACATCCTCCTCCACGTTCCGCCCGTTCTCAATGTCGTCGTCCTCGACCTCACCAACGTCGTTGTCGAAGACCAGATGTACCTCAACTTCCAGCTCACCCGGTTCCTCGACAACCTGCCCCATGGCCAGATGCTCGCCATCTATGGCCGCTTCGGTCCCGCCACCGTTCAACTGCAAGGCTTCACCTCGGACCACACCCTTCTGCTCGCCGCCGTTCACCGCATCATCCCTCGCTTCCCGCCGACCGGGGCCGCCTACCTGAGCGACATCGACACGCTGCACCAGATCGCAAGCTCCCTCCGGGATCTCCCGGGCCGGAAAAACGTCCTCTGGTTCTCCGGAGGCTCCGCGCTCTTCCTCCGCCCCGATGCCACCCAGTTCCAGGATGTCGCCACCTGGCGCCGCGTCTACGACGAGCTCGAAGCCGATCGCATCGCCGTCTACCCCATCGACGCCCGCGGTCTGACCGTCGCCTCCGATGCCGTCGGGACGTCGAACATCCCCAATCTCCCACCCAGGGTCTCCCCCACGTTCTCGCAACACGCGCAGATGAGCGACGTCGCCGAGGCCACCGGTGGACGCGCCTTCTATAACAACAACGGCCTCCAGCAGATTGCCGCGAAGATCACCTCGACCGGCTCGGACTTCTACACCCTCTCCTACTTGCCGCGCAACTACCGCGAAGACAAGAAGTGGCACAAGGTCCATATCGCTCTCGATGGCGCCCCCTACACCCTGAGCTACCGCCGCGGATACTTCGCTGACGGCGTCAACACCTCGCCCGCTCATCCCGCCGGTTCACTTACCCGCGTCCTTGCTGACGGAAACACCTCCTCCAGCCTGCCCCCATCCCACTCCGCTCCCATCGTCTTCGAGGCCCGCGTCCTCCCCAGCTCCGATCCGGCAACGCCCTTCGCCCCCGAATCCAGAGCGAAACCCCGCCGAGGTGCAATTCCCTACACCATCCACTACACCGTTCCGGCAAACAACTTCACCGTCAGCCCCGTCAACGGTAAATCCACCATGGACGTCATCGTCGCCGCCATGGCCATCAACGGCTACGGCTCCGTCCTGGACCAGCACATCCAGCGCACCACTTTCAGCGTCAACGAAGCGAATCTGGGCTTGCACCCCACCATCGGCATCCCCTTCGATCAGCACTTCCAGCTCGCCAAAGGAGAGGTCTACCTTCTGCTTGCAGTCATTGACGTCGCCAGCAATCGCTCCGGCAACCTCCAGGTCTCCCTGCAGGTTCCCGCCCCCGAGAAACCGCCCCAGGCGAGATAGGTGAGATAGGTGAGATCCGCAGCCTCGCTCTCGAAGCCCGACCCTGCATTACCCCTCCCAGATCTCGCCACCATCCGGCTCGGCACCGCGGGCTGGTCTATTCCCCGAGCCTGCGCCGCTGCCTTCCCCGGCCCCGGCACCCATCTCGAGCGCTACGCCCGCGTCCTTCCCTGCGCCGAGATCAACGCCACCTTCTACCGTTCGCCGCGCCCCTCCACCTATGCCCGCTGGCTCGCCTCCGTCCCCGACGGCTTCCGCTTCTCGCTCAAAGCTCCCAAATCCATCACGCACGAAGCCGCCCTCGCCTGCACCTCCGCCCAGCTTCGCGCCTTTCTCGACGAAGCCCGCATTCTCGGCACCAGACTCGGCCCCATCCTCTTCCAACTCCCACCTAAACTCGCCTTCGACCCCGCCCGCGCCCGCGCCTTCTTCGCCACCCTGCGCGACCTCTACCCCGGCCCCGCCGTCGTCGAGCCCCGCCACGTCTCCTGGTTCACGCCCCAAGCCGATTCGCTCCTAAAACAGCTACATATCGCCAGGGCCGCCGCCGACCCTCCCCGCGACCCCTCCGCCACGCTTCCCGGAGGAGCCCCGAGCCTCGTCTACTTCCGCCTCCACGGCTCCCCTCGCACCTACTACTCCAGCTACTCCCCCGCGTTCCTCGCCGCCCTCGCCTCCACCCTCCTCGCCTCTACCCTCCCTGAGCAGCAGCAAACCGGTCCCTCCGAAATCTGGTGCATCTTCGACAACACGGCCTCCGGAGCCGGCGCCGAAAACGCGCTCACCCTCTCGCAATACATCAAAGCCGGCGCACCCGCACGCTGACCGCGAGCGTTGCGAACAGGCGTCATAGCCCGGGCTAACCTACCGCCGCCTGCGATGAGCCGATCTTCCGCCACCGGCCTGGTAATTCCGCGTATAGACATCGCGCGGCAAACCCGCGGAGCGCGCTCTGTTCCGCATTGCCGACGCCTCCTCGGCGCTCATCCATCCGCCCAGCGTAACCAGGTATGGCGCCTTTCCAGTCGGCGTGTACACCTCCGGCTTCAGCCCAGGATGCTTCGCCGCCAACGCCTGCACCTTGCGCGTCGCCTGGTCCTCACGGTTGTACGTAAACGCCACCACCCGCCAGTGCCCGCCTTCCACCGATCCCGCCGCCGATCCCGCCGCCGCCCCGCCCGCCTGCACGCCCTCTGTTCGTGTCTGACCCGCACCGGCCGTCGAACTCTCTCCTCCCTGCGGCGCCGGAGCGCTCGCCGCGTCATGCGCCGGCGGACGATTCTCCCCGCTCTGCTCCGGAGCCGTTGCCGCAGACGGCGTATTCTGCACCGCCGTCCGCGACTGCCCCGATCGCGCCCCCCGAAAGAAATAAATGCCCAGAAACACCAGCAGCAGCGCCCCCACCACGATCGCCGCCAGCAGGCCCCTCCGCTTCGGCTCCGCCGCCGGCTCCATCACAATCCGGTCAGAGCTCCTCGGCGACCGCAGATGCGCCGCCAGACCCTCCCCCTGCCTCGCTCCCGGTTGATTCGCCAGCCGGCTCGCCACAGCCGCGGGAGCCGATCCAACCGCCCCAGCCATCCCAGCGGCCCCAACCGCCCCGGGCGAAACCATCGGGGCTGCCCCCGCAGTCGATCTCCCCGCCCCAGCCGCTCCTCCTCCTGCCGCAGCCGCCGTCCCCCCACCTTGCACCGGCGCAGCCCCACCTCGCGCCGGGGCCGCCACAGCTCGTCCCGTCACAGCCGGAGCCCCCGCCGCCTGACCCGCCGGCCGCGTCACCGCCGCCCCCGGGCGCAGCGCCGCCACAATCTCGCTCAGCCCCCACGCCCCGCTCTCGCCCTTCCGTATCACCTCCTCAAACGGCACCGGCAGCCGGGCCTCACCCAACCTCCGGCTCCGGGTCAGGCACTGCATCAGCAGCAGCGAAAGATCGCGAACATCCTTCGCCCGCAGGGCAGCCCCCTCCGCCCCCTCGGGAGCCGCCCGCACCACATCGCTCCGCAGCTTGATCAGCTCGTCCTTGGCCAGGACGTTCTCGGCCTCCACATGCTCATGCACCAGCCCCTTGGCATGCAGCACCTCCAGGCCATCCGCCACGCTCAGCGCCACCTGCCGCGTCTCGTCCGCCGTCAACGCCCGCTCGCGCAGCACGTCTGCCAGCTCCGCGTCCGTCGGCTCCATCACCGCATACACCAGGTGCGTTCCGTCGATCACCGTCTGCCCGCACGCCAGCACTGCGACCAGGTGCTCCTGCCTCAGCCCCGTTACCGTGCGCCACCGCGCCAGGATCTCCTCCTCGTCGTTCAGCGATTCGATCAGCCGTATCACCGCCGGTCCGCTGCCCTCGTCCTTGGTCGTAAAGTACGCGCTCCGCCCCTTGGGGCCGATCAGGTGGTCCAGCTGAAATCGACCATCAACAGTCTTTCCTTCGAAATCGTTCCAAAGCTCCATCGTTCGTCCAGTCCTGGTCAAAAATTTTTTCAAGGAGAAAATTGCCGCGCACGGCGAAAGAATAGGAACGCCTCTTCCGGCGGCTCCCAGGCAAGCCAATTATCCCCCATGGAGCACATCATCTCAATCCAACACTCCGCCTTTCTACTAAACCTTGGTAAGCGCGAACCTGCCTGAGAACCGCGAGCCTGCCTCCAGACCTGAGTGAACCCCAGACCGATCATCGAAAAACATCGCAAGCGGCCTCAGCCCTTTGTCGGCAGCAGCCTACCGCCGCAAAGCCTGGTCGATCGCCTTCTCCGCCAACGGCCCCATTACTGCGTATCCGGTCGCATTCGGATGCACCCCGTCAAACGACGTCCCTTCCCGCATCCCGCCGCGCGCATCCGTCAAGGCCGAGTAGTAATCCAGGTACACCAGCCCCTCCTTCGCGCAGAAATCCTTCATCCACCCATTCAGCGCCCGAATCTCTTCCGCAGGCTCCACCCCCGGCTTCCACGGATACGCGTACACCGGCAGAATTGACGCCAGCACCACCCGGATCCCGTTCGCCTTTGCGATCGCCGTCATCGCGCGGAAGTTATCCTCGATCATCTCCGGCGTCTCCGGCCCCGTGTTCCCGGCCACATCGTTCGTCCCCGCCAGAATCACCACCGCCGCCGGTCGCAGCCGCACCACGTCCTGCTCGAACCGCACCAGCATCTGCGGCGTCGTCTGCCCGCTGATCCCGCGGTTCACGTACGGCTTGCCGGGGAAGAACGTCCCCGTATCCGGCCTCCGCCCCCATGCATCCGTAATCGAATCCCCGTAAAACACCACCCGCCGCTTCCCCGCCGCGGGTGGAGCCAGCTCCGCATCTTCCGCGCGATACCGTCCCATGTCCGCCCAGTCCATCGCCTGCTTCTGCATCGGCCCCGTCTGCTTCAGAGCCCCAGCCTGTTTCGGAGCCCCGGTCTCTTTCGGAGCCGCCGTCTGGGCGCACCCACCCACCTCGCTAACTGCAATCCACGCAACCATCAAGGCACACGCCAGCATCTTCATCCGTCTCACCTTTCCCCTGCCCTGCGATCCATCAACGTCCCAAAGCCGTATCGATCGCCGCCTGCGCCAGCGGAGCCATCCGCATATAGCCCTTCGGCGTCGCGTGGACGCCATCCACCGTCAGATCCGCCTGCATCCCGCCATCCGCATCAGTCAACACCGAGTAGTAGTCCAGGTACATCGCCCCATGGCTGGCGCAGTACTCCTTCAGCCACGCATTCAGCACCCGGATCTTCTCCGCCGGATGCAGCCCCCTGCGCCAGGGAATATCGCTCGACGGCGTAATCGACGCAAAGATCGCCCGAATCCCGTTCGCCTTCGCCAGGTCTGCCATCGACTGCCAGTTCCCTTCCGTCATCTCCGGGGTCATCGGTCCCGTATTTCCGGCAATGTCGTTGGTCCCGCCCAGGATCACCACCGCCTTCGGATGCAGGTCGATCACATCCTGCCGGAACCGCACCACCATCTGCGCCGTCGTCTGCCCGCCGATCCCCCGGTTGATATACCCCTTCCCCGGAAAGAACACGCTCCCATTCTTCCCCCAGTTCTCCGTCATCGACGCCCCATAAAACACCACCCGATCTTCTCCCGGAGCCGCCGGAGGGAGAGCCCTGTTCGCCTCCCGGTAGTACCCCAGCTGCCCCCAGTCCGCCAGCTTCCTCCGCATTCCCTCCACCTCAGCCGCGGTCACCGGCACCGCTCCCGCAGACGAGCTCCCAGACGAACTCCCGGCCAAACCCGCTCCCGCCTGCCCCACCCCCGCACCCTGCCCCTGCACCGCCGAACCCCAGCACATCCAACCCACCACCAGCAAACCCGCAAACCGCATACACTACCCCCAAACCAACTCCGCCATCCTAAACCCAAACCCAGAAAGACAAGGCAGAAGGACGAAGCAGAAGACGAAGTACGAAGCAGAAGTACAAGGCAGTTGGCGGTGCTTCGTCCTTCTGCCTCGCACTTCTGCTTCGTACTTCTGCCGTGTCCTTCTGCGCACCTCTGCCTTGTACTTCTGCTTCGTACTTCTGCTTCGTACTTCTGCCGTGTCCTTCTGCGCACCTCTGCCTTGTACTTCTGCTTCGTACTTCTGCCTCGTACTTCTGCCTCGCACTTCTTCCCCGTCTTCACCCCCCGCTCCATCCTCCTGCTGTACTTTGGACTACACATGCGACCCGGCATCTCCACCCACGTTTTCCTCCAGCAGCGCCTCCACACCGGCCTCCTCGACGCCATGCGCCGCGCCGGAGCCACCGCCATCGAGATCTTCGCCGCCCGCCACCACTTCGACTACACCAACCGCTCCGCCGTCCGCGATATCGCCACCTGGTTCCGCGACACCGGCACCCTCCCCACCCTCCACCAGCCGCTCTACGCCGACGCCCAATGGAGCCGCCACGTCGCCCCCACGCTCAACCTCATCGACCCCGAAAAATCCCGCCGCATCGACACCATGGACGAGGTCAAACGCGCCATCGAGTCCGCCGAACAGATCCCCTTCCGCTCGATCGTCCTCCACCTCGGCGTCAAGGGCGACATCGCCAGCCCGCGCTCACTCGAGAACTCCCTCACCGCCATCGAGCACCTCAAAGCCTTCGCCGGCCCGCTCGGCGTCCAGATCCTCCTCGAAAACCTCCAAAATGAGGTCACCGCCCCCGAACACCTCCTCGAGATCCTCCGTGTCGGCCACTTCGATACCGTCGGCATCTGCCTCGACATCGGCCACGCCCACCTCACCGACTACGCCCACCCAGGTGCCGGCATCGACGCCGCCTTCGAACTTCTAAAGGCCGATCCCCTCAACCCCCGCATCGCCCAGCTCCATCTCCACGACAACGGCGGCCGCAGCGACGAACACCTCTGGCCAGGCACGGCCGCAGCCGGCTCCGCATCGAACGGCGGCCCCATATCAAACGGTCCCGCAGCGAGCGGAATCGACTGGTCGAACGTCCACCGCCACCTCGCCACTCTCCCCGCGGACATCCCCGGCATCCTCGAAATCGCCCACGATCTCGACGAAACCGCCGAATCCGTCCAGCAAAAAGCGTCCAGCTTCTACGACTCCCAACACCGCCTCGCCGAAGCCGCCCGGCAAACCTCACCCTAGCACTGCCGCACCCTCCGTTTTTCATCCCACCCACAGACAAACCTCTGGGCGCCAGCCTGCGCCTGGTCCCCGATGAACCATGTCATGGATAGAAGCATCCCAAGTTCCATGCCAGTGTCACCGATACCAGCAAAGCGATCCCGCAAGTCCCTCCCGGCTCCCGAGCCCATCCTCGATCCCGTCGCCTCCGCCAGGGCCGCGGGCCTGCGCTACGTCTCCGATACCCGGCCCGGCATCGGGCGCAAACGCTCTCGCAACGGCTTCCGCTACATCGGCGCCGACGGCGCACCCATCCGCGATAAAGAGGTCCTCGCCCGCATCAAGTCGCTCGTCATCCCTCCCGCCTGGACCGACGTCTGGATCTCCCCACAGCCGAACGGACACCTCCAGGCCACCGGCCGCGACGTCAAAGGACGAAAGCAGAGCCGCTACCACCCCCGCTGGCGTGAGGTCCGCGATGAGACCAAGTACGAGCGCATGGCCCTCTTCGGCCAGATCCTGCCCACCATCCGCGAACGCGTCGAGCACGACCTTGCCCTCCCCGGCCTCCCCCGCAACAAGGTCCTCGCCACCATCGTCCGCCTCATGGAGACCACCCTCATCCGCGTCGGCAACGCGGAGTACGCGCGTGAAAACAAGTCCTACGGCCTCACCACCATGCGCAACAAGCACGTCGACGTCGACGGCTCCACCATCACCTTCACCTTTCAGGGCAAGAGCCGCGTCCACCACACCATCGACCTCACCGACCGCCGCCTCGCCAAAATCGTCAAGCGTTGCGCCGACATCCCCGGCTACGAGCTCTTCCAATATCTCGACTCCGAGGGAGCCCCCCATAGCATCGACTCAGCCGACGTCAACGACTACCTCCGCGACATCACCGACCAGCACTTCACCGCCAAGGACTTCCGCACCTGGGCCGGCTCCGTCTCCGCCTGCGTCATGCTGCAGGAAATCGGTCCCTTCGATACCGCCACCGAGGCCAAGCGAAACGTCGTGCAGGCCATTCAGGCCGTCGCCGCCCGTCTCGGCAACACCCCCTCCGTCTGCCGCAAATGCTACGTCCACCCCGCCGTGCTCGAAACCTATCTCTCCGGCTCCATGAGCGCTAGCATCAAGCGCGAGCTTGAAGAGGAGCTCGACCGCCAGGTCCACGCCCTCCGCGACGAGGAGACCGCCTTGCTGGACCTCCTGCAACAGCGCCTCACCGAAGCCAAAGCCAGCTAGCCCCGGCGCATTTCTCCGAGGCTCACAGCCTGTCTACCCTCGACAAATAAGTGTCATCCTGGGCGAACCCTGAACCTGCCGAAGGTCCTGCCGTCGCCAGGAACCCTCGTCCTCTTCGTTCGCAACCAGACATTCTTCAAGAAGACGACCCACTAGTAAACTCGATACGACATGCCCAACGACGTAACCACAACCATCCCGAGCACCGCCCCCGTCACCACCATTGCCGACATCGGCCAGCGCCTCGGCCACACCGTCACCCTCCAGGGCTGGCTCTACAACCTCCGCTCCTCCGGCAAACTCCTCTTCCCCACCTTCCGCGACGGCACCGGCACCATCCAGGGCATCGTCCCCAAGGCCGCCGTCCCCGAGGCCGTCTTCACCGCCCTCAAAGAGCTCGGCCTCGAGTCCTCCCTCACCGTCACCGGCTCCGTCCGCGCCGACGCCCGCGCCCCCTCCGGCTTCGAGCTCGACGTCCACGACATCCACGTCATCAGCCCCGTCGACCCCGCCCATCCCTTCCCCATCTCCCTCAAAGAGCACGGCGCCGACTTCCTCATGGAGCACCGCCACCTCTGGCTCCGCACCCCCCGCCAGTCCGCCATCCTCCGCGTCCGCGCCACCATCATGCGCGCCTGTGCCGAGTACCTCGACACCAATGGCTTCATCCGCACCGATCCGCCGATCTTGACGCCAAATGCGTGTGAGGGTACTTCAGAGCTCTTCGAGATGGACTACTTCGAAGACGACAAAGCTTACCTCACCCAGTCCGGCCAGCTCTATATTGAGGCGACAGCCCTTGCGCTAGGAAAGGTCTACTCCTTCGGCCCCACCTTCCGCGCCGAAAAGTCCAAGACCCGCCGCCACCTCACCGAGTTCTGGATGGTCGAACCCGAGATGGCCTACGCCGGCCTAGACGACCTCCTCGAACTCGCCGAAAACTTCATCACCCACATCGTCACCACGGTCCTCAACCACCACCGCCCCGACCTCAAAGTCATCGGCCGCGACATCTCCAAACTGGAAGCCGTCATCGCCCCAGAATATTCCACCGCCACTCCCGGAGAGCCACGCAAAACGGGTACCCCAAACTCTCCATCCGGAGAGCCACGCGAAGCGGGTGCCCCATCCATGACAGCCTCTCCGTCATGGGTGGGTTCTTCCGGTGAATCTCAGGGAAGCCACGCCGAAGATAGTGACCCCCCACGCAGTGGGTTCCCCCGCCTCACCTACGACGAAGCCCACGCCATGCTCGAAGACGCCTTCGCCCGTGGCCTCATCGAAACCGCCCACCGGTACGGCGACGACTTCGGCTCCCCCGACGAGACCTACATCTCCTCCCAATTCACCAAGCCCGTCATGGTCCACCGCTACCCCGCCGCCATCAAGGCCTTCTACATGCAGCCCGATCCCGTCGACCCCACCAAAGCCCTCTGCGTCGACGTCCTCGCCCCCGAAGGCTACGGCGAAATCATCGGCGGCTCCCAGCGCATCGACAGCTTCGACCTCCTCAAGTCCCGCATCGAAGACCACGGCCTCCCCCTCGACGCCTTCCAGTGGTACCTCGACCTCCGCCGCTACGGCTCCGTCCCCCACTGCGGCTTCGGCATGGGCATAGAACGAGTCGTCGCCTGGATCTGCGGCCTCGACCACGTCCGCGAAACCATCCCCTTCGCCCGAACCCTGAACCGCATCTACCCGTAACCTAGCCAGTGTAAGAGCTAGATAAACTGATGTAATCAACACCGCTTCCAGCAGGGGCCTCAAAGAAGGAGACATCATAAGCATGTAGCTGCGAAAAGAAAGGCTCACTCAATAATTCGTTATAAGCATCGCCGACTAGCCAACCTCTGCGCGCTGCTTCGTAAGTGAGTAACCAGTTCTCCGAGTAGAAGTTTCCAGCGACCAATGCGGGCTCCCAAACTTTCGTATCAAGCTCATCAGCTATTCCTTGCTCTCGGCATTCCAACGCTACCAGGGCGATTATGGGATTGTCTTGACCACTGACAGCTGCCTGCACTTTAACTGGGATTGGCCGTTCGAAAACTCTGTAGCACCATAATGTCCACGCGACCTCATAATCATTTCTCGCGGAGGCATGCTGGATGGCAAGTCTTCCAAGTGTTGAGAACAGTTCATCTAAGTAGACAAGTTTGCCGTTTGCGTTTCGATCGAAGATTACCTTGAGTACGGTGGGGATGATGTCCGAATCCGACATCATTGCGGCCCGAAGAAACGCTTCGAATAGATCCGCGTTCGTTTCTTCAAGCTCGACCGCTGAGAGCTTCTTAACAGCGTAAGCTAAGACGCCTTGATTTCTGTGAAGCTGAGCCAGCTCGAATGCTCTTTCGATAAAGCTCAGTAGACTTGCCCGCTGCGCCCCTCCCTTCCTCACGTAGAAAACGTGAAGGACTGTTTTCCAGGCCGGTTGCCCTACATCTGGACCTTCGAAAATCGAGGTCTTCCCTTCATTCAACTCGAGCTCAAATTGCTTTGCAACCCTCGCCAAAGAGCTGTATGCCGCCTCCGCCTCGGCACGTGTCTCTACATAGAGGCTCAAATCATCCACGTAGCGAATGCCCACAAGGTTCGGGATCTGCTCAGCGAGAGCTCGATCAATCTCCGCTCCTACAAGTTCGGAGAGGATGAAAGACGTATCCGGACCGACAGGCAGACCTATAGTTTGTTGATCTTGGGTGTTGCGCACACAGGCGTCTAGCTTGTTACCGTAGAGTGCATTTCCTTTGTTAGCTTTGGCCCTCGCTTTTCCGTGGATTGCCCATGGTAAGGAATGTGTATAAATCGTCTGATAGAAGCGCGAGAAGTCGGTTCGCATGACAAAGCGATAACCAGCCGACCGCTCGAATTTGAGCCAACTCCACTGATCAAATGAAAACTTTCGTGACACCGCCCTGGATCTGCTCAACGAAGCCAGAGGTGTGCTCAGCGAGAATTTGGATTCACCGAACAACTCGTTGAGCGCGAGCCAATTGTCCGCAATCGTTTGGGAAAGCCGCACCTGATGAAGCGGGTTGGGAATACTCAACAAGCGACGGCTCGGCCATGCCTTTGGTATCGAAAAGTTCATCGCTTTACTCGAGCTCGGCTTCTCGGCAGCCATCAATGTAATTGAGGGGAGCGCGTCGGCGAATTGCGTGGTCTGAAATGGCGGGGGCAACTCTTTCGGGAGATAGCCTTTGCGAATGAGTAGATCTAAGCTGAGCACAATAACTGGATGATAGTTGATCGCTCTGAATTGCCCCACCCCCAGTCAAACACTCCGTCCGGCATCTACGGGTTCGCCCTCGAAGGCATGTCCCAGCTCGCGACTAATCCTTCACGGGATTCTTGGACGCGCTGTCCAGCACCCATGTCGGGTGGCGCGCGCCCGCACCTGGAGTGCAGGCGACATAGCCCAGTACTCGAAAGGGCGCACCCAAACACTGTTGGGTGCGCCCTCAACATGCGATCCTTACACATTGGGAGCACGCCCATGCGCACTAACATCGAAATCGACGACATTTTGCTCCACCAAGCCATGCAGACCTCCGGAGCGCCCACCAAAAAGGCCGCCGTCGAGATCGCGCTCCGTCTCCTCGTCCAGACCCACGGCCAGACCTCCATCCGCCAGCTCCGTGGCAAGATCCAGTGGCAGGGAGACCTCAACCAGTCCCGCCTCGGCCGCACCCGCGGCTAGCCGCGCATGGTCATCGTCCACACCACCGTCTGGATCGACTACCTCGCCGGCACCCTCAACCCCGAAACCGAATGGCTCCGACCGCGAACTCGATCACCAGCGCCTAGGCCTCGCTGACCTCATCCTCTGCGAGATCCTCCAGGGCCTTCGGTCGGATGCCGAAACAAAGCGCGTCCACTGCCAGCTCTCCCACTTCGAGATCTTCTCGACCGGCGGCGATGCCCTCGCCCTGGCCTCCGCGCTGAACTACCGTACCCTCCGCGCTAAGGGCGTCACCAATCCGCAAGACCATCGACTGTCTGATAGCGACCTTCTGCCTCACCCAGGGCCACGCCCTGCTCCACCGCGACCGGGATTTCAACGCTTTTGAGCAATACCTCGGCCTCAGAATCGTTCACGCGAAAACATCCTGATCCGGAACTTGGTTGTAGAACGAAGCAGGGTGGCGGGGTGGCCCAGGCATTACATCTCTACACGCCGATTCTCTTCTCCGCCCAAACTCAAAGGCGGGCATTAGGCCGGTGACCCACATCTCACCCAGCCACAACCGGGTGATCCTCAACATCAAGAGCCGCCCATGAGCACCACCATAGAAGTCGACGGCCACCCCCCTCCATCAGGCCATGCAGACCTACGGAACCCACCAAAAGGCCGTCGTCGAAATTGCCCTACGCCTCCTCATCCAGACTCATTCCCCAGCCTCCATCCGCCAATTGTGCGGAAAGGTCCAGTGGGAAGGCGACCTCGACGAGTCTCACCGCCGCGCCGCTTCCTCGACTAAGCCGAACCATGTCTTCAGGGACCAGCGTCTGGATGGATCACCTTCCGGAAGGTAGGAGGACGCCCGTGGCGCAACCACCCCCACCAAGCCGCTATCATTAAGAATGGAGACAGGGAAGCCCCCATAGCTCTGCGCCGATATCCTCCCTGCCGCAAACCGCACAACCGGCCTCGACCCTACCCAAGTCCGGACCTAAACTTCGTCTTTCGAAGACTTTGGGCAAGTAGGTAGGGGGGCAAGTCCACCCAGGTGCATACCAGTGCCCTCCGCCTACCACCTTGGTGGTAGACGGCCGCTCTCCCACCCTCCCATCCGCTATAAAGGTCTTCGCGGCCAAGCTCCACCGGCGTGCGCAACAGACCTCCCCCGCGCTGTCTGGCAGTCCAACAAACCTTCTCTAACCAGCACGGCTAGGACATCTCATGGATCCCTTCGTAGGCGAAATCAGACTTGTAGGCTTCAGCTTCGCACCCCAGGGATGGGCGCTCTGCGACGGGCGCGACATGCCCATCGCGCAAAACCAGGCCCTCTTCGCCCTCCTCGGCACCACCTACGGCGGAGACGGTAAGTCAACCTTCAAGCTGCCCAAATTGCCCCACACCCACTCGGCCTCCCCCTCCGGCACCTACGTCATCGCCCTTAACGGCATCTTCCCCAGCCGCGGCTAGCTCCCATCCGCATCCAGCAAGCCGCCGCTCTGCACCCCATGCCGGGCAGTGGCTCTCGGGTGCCCGCGTCTACCAAGCCACACCCCATCGCGTCTCGTGTCCTCTCATGGCCCCTCCGAGCCACCCTCCTCGTCCCTGCGGAGCCCACGGCAAGCACTGGCTTAATTGCACAAGGTCGTCGAATACGGGCGCTTCACACCGCAGTTCCGGCAGCTCGTAGACGCAAGCAAACGCCACGTCTGGCCCAACTTCGGCGAGCAGCACGACCGCTACATCCTTCTCAAGGCCCACGGCTCCCCGTCTCCTTCCGCAACATTGAAACCCGCGAGCTTCCACCCACCCCTCCGAAATAGAGGTTCTTCGAAGTACAAGGGCAAGACGGTATCCCTCCTTGCCCGCGAGAGGGAAGCAAACTACCTACTGCCCCTTCCCGAAGAAGGGAAATACCCACCACCAGGGCCAGACAGCCCGAAAGTGCTCCAAAAAGCACAAAAGTAAGCGCTTCACCCATTGGCATCTCAGTTGCAACATTGCAGCACATAGCACAGCCCCCAGGCTGGCGCGTTCGAAAGAAGGACAGCACCCATGGCTTCAACTGCAACCTTTACCTGCCTCTGTGGAATCCAGAAGAAAACCAGCAATCACTGGATCCTTGCCACCCGCACCTCGAACGGGATCAGGTTCGCCCCCTGGGACTGGAACCTCGCCCTCAGCGACAACGTCATCGTCCTCTGCGGCGAAGGCTGCGCCGCTGCCCTGCTGAGCCGCTCGCTTGGCGACTGGAAGCACGCAAGCGCATCCGGCAGCTGGAACACACCTTCCCACGTTGCAGCCTGAGCACCGCGAGCGGGTCTGCTCAACTCCGCCATAGCCGCATCGAAGGTACCATCATCTGCATGACCTCTGAGCAGAGCAACACCCGTCTCCCCAGGAGGACGAACTGGCGGAGGCCTCAACGGCGAAAACTACGCCGCAGCACCCTTAAAGGTCCTCAAAGGTATAGCAAAGAGATCGCCCACCGCAGCCTTCCCAACGCGCCCACATTATCTACGCCCGCGCTCTGGCATCTCGCCTTTGGCAGCAAATCACCCACGGCTGGATTAGCGGCGTTGAGACCCTTACCCAACCAGCCCGCCGACGCCTTCCCCCGCGGTCCAATGGCGAGAGCTTTTGATCAGCTTCGCAGCCGCTTCCCTCCACGACGCCCAGTGGGGGGCAGCCGTCATCGGCGATACCGCCCGCATTGATCAGCCCGTCCGCTGCCCTTCTCGCCCCGGCTCTCCCGTCCGCATCATGACGGCTCGAGATCAGCTCGTCAGCCTCGCCGCCCACAACGCCTATACCTCGGTCGTCGTTCTGCGCCAGCTCCAGGGCGCCTGGCCTCCAGCTTCAGGCGGCTTCACCTGGTAGACCCTCCAGGCCCAGGTAGACCGCCGCTACTTCTCGCTGCTCGGCGGCGCCAGCCCTTTCAACCGAAGATACAACGCCAGCGTCGCATACTGCTCATTGTCGTGCGACACATTGCCCCACATCAGCCCGACCCGCGACCGCTTCCCTCCAGACGCGTCCAGCATCTCGGTCATGTTGGCGTCCGTCATCGCCGCATACGCCTTGTCGCACTCCGCAAAGGAAGCCCTCAGCGCCGCGACGATTGCATCCTTGTCCGCTGTCTCCGCCGGGACCTTCGCCAAGTCATTCGCTCCCGTGTGATTCGCCGCCCCACACGTGCGAAGCTGCGCCTCGCTGATATGGTTCACCACCCGCGCAAACGTCCGTATCTCCGGCGTGGGCTTGAACTGGTAGTCCCCCGCCGGCATATTGTCCGCCGACTTCAGGATGTTCGCTTTCACTCCCGCATAGCTCCGCTGTACCTCGCTTGCCGGTCCGCTCGCCGCGCCCGCTGGCGCCTGACCCATCGCCGCTTGCGCCATCATCAGACCCGCCAGGGCATGCCTTATTCCCATCCGTCGCATTACGTTCACCTCGCACCCACAGGGTATCCGTCCCCACGCAAACAGTCCATCGGCGGCGTATTCTCTATCCCACCCGTAGACTGGATATAGAGGCAAGCTCCTGGCCAGCGGTACTCCGGTCAGGTGCTTAAGTCTAATCTTGTAAATAATTAGGTGTAACCGATGTATCTCCGCTAGTTACGCTAACGCTATTGTAAGTCACTGACCTCTTGGAACTTAGGCCCCCCAACCCCTCGGGGGAGGGTGGTACGCCTCTCCTGAACCAGACGGGGGCATCCCCCTTGCATCTTCCGCAGGTCCGCCGCGTCTAAATGATGTGGTACTCTGTGGTTCGCTGGGAAGTGCGCCCTTGTATGCCCTGACCCTCCTTAGGATCACGGCTGGCCAAAGCGGTCTTAACCGCAACTCTGCTCCCAACACCCATGCAACAACCAATGGCATCTCTACGCTTTGTCGCCATGCAGCGGCAAAATTGGAATCCAAACAAGACCTTTGAGCAGGAGTGCGTGAGACCGTGGCGGAAGAAATAGATAAGTACGAAGACGATATTGACAAGCTGATCGACACCGGCAAGGAGAAAGGTTATTTGACCTATGGTGAGGTGAACGACCTCCTTCCAGGAGATATCACCACACCGGACGACCTGGACGATCTGCTAACTACCATCAACACCCAGGGAATCGACGTCCTCTCCGGAGAGAGCAAGTTCAGCGGGGACCGCGAGAAGTACGAGCCCGAGGCAGGCGAGGAGTCCGACGACGTCGAACTCGACCTCTCCCCCGGCACCCTGGAAAAAACCAACGACCCCGTCCGCATGTACCTCCGCGAGATGGGAACCGTTCCCCTCCTCACCCGCGAAGGCGAGGTCGAGATCGCCAAGCGCATCGAGCGCGGCCAACTCCGTGTGATGAAGGCCATATCCCGATCGCCCATCGTCATCCGCGAAATCGTCGCGCTCGGCGAGGACCTCCGGCGCGGTGTACGCAATATCAAGGAAGTGGTCACCTTCGATGAGGAAGAACTCACCGAGGAGATCCTGCAGGCGCGGGTTCGATCCACTACCGGCAAAATCGACAACCTCGTAAAACACCAAAAGAAAGTACAGGTGCTCGAGGAGAAATACGAGGCCACCGCCGGCAAAGACGCGAAAGCAAAGGCAAAGGAACAGCGCAAGGTACGCTGGCTCATAGGCCGTGAGCACGTCTACATCAATCGCATCGTTCGTGAGCTCAAGTACACCAACTCCGAGAAGAAGCGTCTGCTCGATAAGGTCAATAAGACTGTCGACGCCATGCGGACACTTGAGCGGCAGATCAAGTCGCTCGAGGTAAAGTTCGAGGCCTCCAAATCCGAGGAGCTGCGCAAGGAGTACAAGCGCCAGCAGAAGAACTGCCGTACTGATCTCGAGCGCGTCGAAGAAGACGCCGGTATCCCGCTCGCCGACCTCAAGCGCACCCAGCGCGAGATGATTCAGGGCGACATGGACGCCGAAAAGGCAAAGCGCGAGCTCATCGAAGCCAACCTTCGTCTCGTCGTCTCCATCGCCAAGAAGTACACCAATCGCGGCCTGCAGTTTCTTGACCTTATTCAGGAAGGCAACATCGGCCTGATGAAGGCAGTCGACAAGTTCGAGTACCGCCGCGGTTACAAATTTTCTACGTATGCCACCTGGTGGATCCGTCAGGCCATCACCAGGGCTATCGCCGATCAGGCCCGGACGATTCGCATTCCGGTCCATATGATCGAAACCATCAACAAGCTCATTCGAACCTCGCGTCAACTGGTCCAGGAGTTGGGTCGCGAGGCCTCCTCCGAAGAGATCGCGAAGCGAATGGATATTCCTGTCGCCAAGGTGCGCAAGGTGCTCAAGATCGCCCAGGAGCCAATCTCTCTCGAGACTCCGATCGGCGAAGAAGAAGATTCGCACCTAGGTGACTTCATCGAGGATCGCATGGCCGTCAGCCCCTCCGACGCCGTCATCTCGGTCAACCTGAAGGAGTACACCTCTCAGGTTCTCCGCACGCTAACACCGCGCGAGGAGCGCGTCATCAAAATGCGTTTCGGCCTCGAGGATGGCTCCGAGCACACCCTGGAAGAGGTCGGTCAATCCTTCCAGGTCACCCGCGAGCGCATCCGTCAGATCGAAGCAAAGGCGCTTCGCAAGCTGCGCCACCCCAGTCGCAGCCGTAAGTTGAAGGCCTTCGTTGATGGTGTGAAGGAGATGTAATCTCATCCTAAACCTGCATGCAAACAGAGGCCGCCAATCAGGCGGCCTCTGTTTCCCCCAAGCGGTTTTCGCTACTGCCATGTTACCGTGCTCTCGCTGAGGTGATCGAACTCCACCGACGACCCGTCCGTACTCGCCTGAATCTTTCCCGGCGTTCCGTTGACGTTCAAACTCCGTACCTTCGCGAACCGTATCCGCACGATCACATGCGCCGGATCACCCGAAATCTTCAGGGAGTGTCCAGAGCGCGTCACGGTTCGCCCCTCGAAATCGGTGATGCTCGAATCCCGTGACTCCGCAGCGTCGAACACCTCGTACACGCGCCTGCCATCCAGCGACTTCACCGATTTGTTGCCGCTCTCCTCTTCGGGCACAAGCGTCATAACGTCTTCCGGGATCTTCGGAAGCACGGCGCCTGTTCGCACAAACAGCGGCAGAAGATCTAGCGGCGCATCGACGAGGATCGCCTTTCCCCCGGAAACCTGTACGCCCGTCCAGTAGCTCGTCCACTGGCCCTCGGGCAGGTACACCGGCCGGCGCGTATTTCCATCAATGATCGGCGCAACCAGGAGATCCGGGCCGAAGAGGTACTCGTCCCGGGTGGACCGCGCATGCGGATCGTTCTGGTAGACCAGTGCCAGCGCCCGCATCGGCGGCATGCCCGTCTTTGTCGCCTCTTGCGCGGCCGCATACCGGTACGGAAACAGGCTCATATGCAGAACCGCATACTTTCTGTAAATATCGAGTGCCTGCGTGCCTCCTGTCGCTCCATCCCAATTCCATGGCTGCGTATTCGCTTGCGACAGGATCTCCATCGTCGGCGTGAATGCGGCGTACTCGGTCCAGCGCGCCTCCAAAACAGGATCCGGCGTTGTCGGTGTCTTCAGGTAGCCCCCGATGTCCGCCGACCAGAGCGGCATGCCGCTCATGCCCGCATTTAGCCCTGCCAGGACCACTGTCGGGAGACCATTCTCCACGCTGAAACTGGACTCGTTATCGCCTCCCCACAGCAGGCCGATCCCGTTCGCCCCGGCCGTAACGCTACGCGCAAACAGCACGCCGTTTCCCTTCAGATCCTTCTGGATCAACTCTTCCATCGCATTGTTGTAGAGCACGGCATACCGGTTGCGCATCGCCTCCGGGCTGCTGCCGTCCGCGAAGCGCACGTCGCCCTGGAAGCTGCCTTCCCCGTCATCATCCTTGAAGCCGGACGCGCCCGCGCGAATCGCCTGCCTCACCTCGTCCTGCCACCACGTCTTCGCGGCCGGGTTCGTGAAGTCGATCAGCGACCCCTCGCCTTTCCACCACCGGCCCACATACGGCGTCCCGTCCGGCCTCTTCACGAAATATCCGTGCGAGGCCGCCTCGTCATAGTTCTCGGCATGCGCCTCCATCTTGTCCGCAAAGCCGACTTCCTTCGGGATGTCCGACCTCGTGTTGATCCATGGCGTATGCCACAGCACCAGCTTGTAACCCCCCTCATGGATATGCTTCACCATGCCAGGCGCATCGGCAAACTGCCGCGGGTTGAACTTGTAGCTGTTGTAAGACGTTGTCCACGGAGAATCGATCAGGATGACGCTGGCGGGCAATCCAAGCGCACGCGTCTTGTCCACATCCTCCAGTACCTCCTTTTCGCTCTGGTGGTAGTCGCGCCCCATCCATGGCGCGAACGCCCAGGGGGGCGGAAGAATAGCCCTTCCAACGATGCCGGTGAACTCCTCGAGGATCTTCGGGAACTCAGCAGCGGTGAAGAGCACGAGGCGCAGCTTCTCCGCCGGCACGGTCACCGCGATCTCATTCAGCGCCGATGCATTCATGTCGAAGGTAGCCTCTGCCGTGGTGTCCACCCACATCCCGTAGCCCGAGGTGCTCATGAAGAATGGCATCGGCTTATACGTAGAGCTGCCCTTCGGCCCGCCATTGTCTTGGGATGCATTCTTTATAATCGTGTGCGCCCGGTTCAGCGTGTCGAAGTGCTCTCCGAAGCCGAAGTAGTCTGCGTGGTCGCGTACCAGGAAGCGCCATTCACCGACGGAGTACGCTACGCTCGTGATCTCGACGGCTGTAGGAGAGAGTCGTTTGAAATGCAGCTTGCTGGTATCGACAATGTTTCCATCGAACTCAAACCCGTGCAGGAGGAGGTCGGTAAGGGCAGGGCTGCTGGAGGGTTGCACTCGGGTTAGCGCAAGCGCCACATTGTCAGCATCGCGCCTGGTCAGTCCATCCACTGTCGGCTCTGCCCGTCTCGGAGCGCCTGGTGGAGAGGCGACCTGCGGAGAGACGGATGCAGGCTCACCTGCGGCTCCCGATTGCGTGTCACATCTTGCCGCTCCGCTAGCGAAACAAAATAACGCCGCGTACAGCAATGCGGCACCCCGTCCCGGTTCGATCACCCTTGCTCCCCCAAGCTGCGCAATGAATCGATTTGCGCGTCCATGCAGGCCATTCTATCGACTCTTGCCGGCGCCAAGTCATGGCCGGCCCGGGACAGGCATCCCGTCGAGCAATCACATGTTCGTGTGACCGCCGCGCATCTCCTCGTTGAAGGTTGGCTTGATAAAGGCCAACGCCTCCTGCAGCTCCACAACGTATTTGGGACGATGCCCCATCAGCGCCTCCGTCGGTGTGGCGAAATCCACGTCCCCCGCCGTCAGGTGAATCACACCTTCGCTGGCGAGCGTACGAATCGCCTCCTGCAGTGCCGCCACTGTAGTGTTAAGATACTGCGCGTCGCGCGGGTCTGCCAGCCAGACCGGTTGGCTGCCACCAAGCACGCCCGAAAGCCAGAAGATCTTAGCTGCCAGAAACTCACTCCGCTGCGTTTCACCAGTGTCGTTGAAGACAAACTTCTTCTGCTTCATGCTGTAGTACCGCGTGGTCACGGGAACCGGCTGACGATTTCCACTTTTCACAAGCTCCAACTGACCCTGGTCGATGGTCTTCCGTACCGCGTTATAGATGAAGCCTTCCGCGTACGGCTGCTCTGGAGCCGCGACGATCTCTGAAAAAGTCACGGTCATCGAAGCCGAGACCTTGGCGTGGAGAACGCTGGCCTCACCATCCTCAAGGTGAATCTCTCCATGAACCAGATACGTGTCCGCCCCAGAGGTGGACCTGTGAAACGGCCACGCAAAGTTGCGGAAGCTCAACGGAAATCCATTCAAACTTAGATAGCAGTCTGGCCTGGGATTCTTCAGACGAGTTGCCGCCTCGCGGAGGTACTGCTGCAGCAGCGTCAAGAGCTCGGGAGCGCCGGCGAGGTCCAGGCTTGCGCTCAGCTCCAGCAGCTGTGTTTTGTCCGGGGACTCCGGCCGAGCGACCTCAAAGCGAACCGTAGCATCCCCGGAGAAGTCCCTTCCCCTGCCAACTCCTTGCAGGGATAGTCCAGCTGCCTGGATCGCTCCTTCAACCTGCTTCGCAAGGCCATTCTGTACATCAACACTCATCCGGCTCGTCTCCCTGGTTCCTTTGCTTACGCCTGCGCTTCTGATTCTACGGCTCGTTCCCGTCGACCCCCTAAGCTAACGCCTCCCTCGTGCAAACCCCTCCTCCCGATAGTCAAGCCCGGTAGTATGTAAACGTGTCTGACCTTTCGAAGCTGACCACGGAAGCGCGTAATCCCCGATCGGAGCAGATTGACGCCCTGAGCACGTTCGACATGCTGACCCTGATCAACGAAGAAGACGCTACGGTCGCCTCTGCGGTGCGCGCAGAGCTGCCCAGCATCGCAATCGCCGTCGATGCAATCGCCTCCCGATTCGCAAACGGTGGCCGCCTCTTTTACATCGGGGCGGGGACCAGTGGCCGGCTCGGCGTTCTGGATGCCAGTGAGTGTCCGCCCACTTTTTCTGTGCCGCCGACCCTGTTCCAGGGAATCATCGCCGGCGGAGACGATGCGCTGCGCAGATCCAGCGAGAGGTCGGAGGATTCGCCCGAGATGGGCAAACGGGATATCGCGGCGGCCGGGCTCCGCGCAAGGGACGCCCTGGTCGGCATCGCCGCCAGCGGACGTACGCCCTATGTCCTCGGAGCGATGTCGCACGCGAGGAAGACCGGCGCGCTGACAATCGCTCTTGCCTGTGTGCCAGACTCTGAAATGGCCAAGGTCGCGGATATCGCCATCACGCCGCTCACCGGTCCAGAGGTGCTCACCGGATCGACCAGACTGAAGGCAGGCACAGCGACCAAGCTCGTCCTCAACATGATTTCCACGGGCGTCATGATCCGAAGCGGCTCAACCTACGGAAATCTCATGGTCAACGTGCAGCCCAGCAATGCCAAGCTCATGGATCGCGCTCGAAGAATTATCACCGCAGCAACCGGCTGCGATCCCTCCACAGCGGCACGCCTGCTTAATGAGGCGGGCAGCGTCAAAGCTGCAATCGTGATGCAGACGCTATCCGTCGATCTCCAGACGGCAACCGCCAAGCTGGCGGCCGGAGGCGGAGTGCTTCGAATCGCGCTCAACAGCTGAGATCTCTGCAAGACAGCGCGGCTGAACCAGCCTAGGGATGCTCGTACGTGCTCTCGGCGACAATCGGCTTCCCCTTATCGCTTCGCGCCAGGTAAGCCGCAGGAACACCGTGATCATGTGTAAACAGGACCAGCCATCCTTCCGGAATAGCACGATCATAAAAGCGCTTGCGCTGCTCAATCACAGTCAGAGGGTAGAGGTCATAGCCCATGCACCAGGTAGGCTCAAGGTGGGCTGACGTTGGAATAAGATCGCCGATGTAGCATGCATGCTGCACCTCGCCCAATGCAGTCCTGGACTCGATGTGAACACCCATCATGTCGGCGGTATGCCCGGGAAAGAGTTCGACGGAGATCCCCGGGCAGATCTGCGTGGCACTCTCAATGTCGCTCCGGCTGAGCAGCGTCATCTGCCCTGATTCGATCAGTGGATCGTAGTTTGGCGAGAGGTAACTCACCGCGTCGCGCTCCAGTTGGAGCCGTCCGTGCTCTACCTCACCTTTGGCCGCAAAATAGCGCGCGTTCGCGAACGTCGGCGAGACGGTCCCATCCGGATGTAACGTCGTATTCCAACCGCAATGATCGAAGTGCAGATGCGTGTTGATCACGATGTCCACCTCCTCCGGACAGATGCCGGCAGCGGCGAGAGACTGCGGCAGGAGCTCCTGATTTCCGTGAATCTCGCGCATCTTCGCTGGCTGCTTGTTCCCGATCCCGGTCTCAATGAGCACAGTGTGCTTTCCCGTGCGGACGACGGCCGTGTTCAAACCCAGAACGATCCGGTTCAGATCATCTGCAGAAGCGCGCTTCTGCCATAGCGTCTTCGGAACGACGCCAAACATCGCTCCACCGTCGAGCTGATACGTGCCGTCGCTGCAGATCGTGATCTCGTAATCGCCCAGCGCCATACAGGCACGTACCAGATCGCCGGGCGCGGGGGGCGGCGAGATCCGTACCCGTTCGGAAGAGCGTCTGAGGTCCATGCTTGGGCAGTGTCGCACATCCGCGGCTACGCCCCCGATTGCCATGCGACACTCAGGGAACGTGGCCAGCCAACTGACTCGAGCTGACTATGCTTGTGACGCCGAGGCGAGCACGTCGGCGGACGACGAGGGCATCTCGGAAATCCGATTCGAGACAGTCGTGCCCGTCCCAACCAAAGCTGTGATCTGGCTACCCAGCGTAAGCGGCACCTGCTCTGCCACACGCGCGGGACTCATCACAGGGCGCTGCGATTGGAAGCACTGCCGGCAAAGCACCGGACGGCCCTGAGTCGGCTTGAACGGCACCGTGGTGTCGATCCCGCACGCAGAACAACTGGTGCGAGTCTCGGTTCTGGAGAGGCCGGCCGCTGCGGGTCCGCTTCCAGGACGCGCCACCACCCCGGATCGGCGTGATTTGCAGGGCTTACACCGCTTTGGATCGTTCTTGAACTGTTTATCGAAGAAAAACAGCTGTTCCCCCGCGGTGAAGATGAACTCCCCGCCGCAGTCATTGCAGGTTAGAAGACGGTCTACGAATTCCATGTCACTTCTCCCATTCGCGGAAAAGAACTAGGGCCCGGTCCTGCTGTTTAGGGGGAGGGAATTCAGGTTTGCCGGTCAAGCGATCGAGCGGATGAACCGGAGCCATGCATGTGAGGAGGTCACGATGGCGGTTTGGGCGGCCGTCTCCACAACCTGAAGTCGGGAGACAGCCTGCCGGGTAGAGGAGCAGATTAATCCTGCTCCTTACGGACCTTCTTACGATTACGCTTGCGAGCCAGCGCCTCTTTCACGCGCTTCTTTTCGCCTGGTTTCAGGTAAAAAGAGTGCCGCTTCACTTCCTTGATGATGTCTTCCGTCTGCACTTTGCGTTTGAACCGGCGCAGCGCATTTTCAAGGGGTTCGCCTTCCTGTACTCGAACCTCTGCCACGAACGATACACCTCCAAACGGCCCTTACAAGGGACTTTTACAGAATAGCTCCGATTGAGATCTGTTGTGGAAGAAATATCTCAACCTTTGAGAAAGCGAACCGGCGCGAGACGCGAAGATCTGCAGCACGCCCGGAACTGCTTCGACTTCCCCCAAGCTACAAGTCCAATATTCTGCTCGGGTAACAAAGCTTGCCATCCTCCACAGAACGCTTTCGGTAAACTCCTCCTATGGCAGTGATTTTCAGGGTACGGGGCACCAGAGATCTATTACCCCCCGAAACCGATCTTTGGAACAGTGTCGAGCGGACAGCGCGCTCCGTCTTTGTGCGGTACGGCTTTGGTGAGATTCGCACGCCCATCTTCGAAGACACGCAGCTCTTCGCCCGCGGCGTCGGCGAAGAGACGGATATCGTCTCCAAAGAGATGTACACCTGGGAGGATCGCGCCCGCGCCGAAAGTGAGCGCGCGCAAAGCCTGACACTCCGTCCGGAGAACACCGCCGGCGTCGTCCGCGCCTACATCGAGCACAAGCTGAACGATACCGGCATGCTGCAGAAGCTGTTCTACATCGGTCCCCAGTTTCGGCGAGAGCGCCCGCAACGCGGCCGGTACCGGCAGTTCTGGCAGATTGGAGCGGAGGTGCTTGGCCCGGCCTGGTCCGGTGCGGAGAGCTCTCTCCGTGATGCCGAACTCCTCGAAATGCTCGCCACACTGCTCAACGAACTCGGCGTCCGCGGATGGCGGCTCGAGCTCAATTCCATCGGATCGGCCACTGATCGGCCACGCTACATCGCTGCCTTGCGCGAAGCTCTCGCCCCGATCAAAGATCGGCTGTGCGAGGATAATCGGCGTCGCGCGGAGACCAACCCTCTTCGCATTCTCGACAGCAAGGCTCCCGAAGATCAGGCCCTGATCGAGACTCTCCCAAAGATCGCGGATTTCCTCGACGAGGAGTCAACCGAGCACTTCAAACAGGTCCTTGCAGCACTCGACGCCTGCCAGGTGCCGTACCACGTCAACTCAAGGCTCGTCCGCGGTCTCGACTATTACACCCGAACCACCTTCGAGTTCACGGTGCCGGACGGCAGCGGCCTTGGAACCCAGAATGCCCTGCTGGGCGGAGGCCGCTACGACGGATTGAGCGAGATTCTGGGTGGACCGAAGGCCCCCGGTATCGGCTTCGCCATCGGTGAGGATCGCCTCATTCTTACCCTGCAGGCCCAGGCCGAGAAGGATCAGGTGTTGCCCGAACGCAAGCTGGATGCCTTCATCGCGCCCATGGGCATCGCTCAGAACGCTGCCGCCCTTGCCCTCGCGAAGGAGCTGCGTAGCGCCGGGATCTCGCTCGAGTTGGGCGATGGGATGTTCCGTCTCAGAAAGTCCTTTGAGACCGCCGATAAACTGGCGCACCGCATGGTAATCGTTGGCGAAGATGAGGTGAAATCGGGAATTTTCACCATCAAGTACTTCGCCGCCGGCGAGCAGAGCAAAGTGCCTCACGCAGATCTGGCGAGCGCTCTCAAAGCATCGGCAGCTCCCGCAACCAGCTAGTGGCCTGCGGACGCGCTTGCGTTCTTCGGCGGCCGCGGGATGAAGAAGACCAGGGGCAGCATGCAGGCGCAGAAGACAGCCAGGTACTGAATGATATCCAGGTAAGCCAGCATTCCCGCCTGCCTGTGCAGCTGGTTGTAGATGTTGGCTTGGGCCGCGTGGATCGCCTGTGAACCATGCCCGAACATCCCTTTCAACGCGTCCACCCGAGCGTTGAAGGCGCCGTCGCTGGGCGTCAGGTTGCGGACCATGTTCGTCTCGTGCGCAGCCGTTCGCCGGGTCAGCATCGTGGCCACGAACGCGGTCCCGCACGACCCGCCAATGTTGCGTGCCAGATTCGTCAAGCCCGAAACATCATTATTCTCCGACTGCTTCACCCCGATATAGGCGATCGTGTTAATAGGAATGAACAGGAACGCCAAGCCGGAAGCCTGGAACACGCGCAGAAATACCAGCCGGCCATAGCTGACACCCAGATTCAACGTGTGCAGATCGATCAGCGACAGGGTCAGCATGATGAAGCCATAACCGATCAGCTTGCGAGGGTCCACCTTGCTCGAAAGTATCCCCACCACAGGCATCATCGCCATCATCATGAACCCGGCCGGCGAGAGCACCATGCCCGCGAGCTCCGCGGTGTAGCCCAGCAGCGTCTGCACAAACTGCGGTATCAGGATCGTCGTCCCGTACAGGGAGAACCCCAGCACAAACATCAGGCAGAAGCTGATCGCGAAGCTCCGCCGCGTAAACAGTGTCAGATTTACAATGGGCCGGTTGCCTTCTCGAAGCTGCTTCAGCTCCCACCAGATCATGAGCACGAAGCAGGTCACCATTAGGAGAGCGAAAAACGTGATGAGGTGCGACGCAAACCAGTCATCCTCCTGCCCCTTGTCGAGGATGAACTCAAGCGATCCAAAGGTCAGGCCAAGCAGCCCGAAGCCTAGGAAGTCCAGCTTGATCCCTCCCTTTTGTGACTCCGCAACCTGCTTGTGAACGTACGGAGGGTCCTCGACAATACGCGATGTCAGAAACAGCGACAGCAGGCAGATGGGAATGTTGAGAAAGAAGATCCACCGCCAGTCATAGTTGTCTGTGATCCACCCTCCCAGCGTGGGCCCGATCGCCGGCGCAACCACGACGGCCAGCCCATACATCGCAAAGGCCTGGCCCCTTTTTTCAGGCGGAAAAGTATCGGCAAGAATAGCCTGCTCCGAGGGGGCAAGACCACCACCCCCGATTCCCTGCAGGATGCGGAAGAACACCAGCAGCGGAAGGGATGGCGCAAACCCGCAGAGCGCCGATGAGATCCCGAACAACGCGACGCAGATCATGTAGAACTTCTTGCGGCCGATAAACGTCGTCATGTAGGCGCCAGCCGGAAGGATCACCGCATTGGCCACCAGATATGCTGTCAGAACCCAGGTCGCCTCGTCCTGGGTTGCGCCGAGACCCCCCGCGATATGGGGAAGGGCCACGTTCGCAATCGAAGAGTCCAGCACCTCCATAAAGGTGGCGAGCGTCACCGTCATCGCCACAATCCAGGGATTGACGCGAGGCCGCCACGGCTGGGCGGAGACTGACGGAGTAACGCCTGGTGCGTCGAGGGTTGCGGTGGCGGACATGAGCTTCCCAGGTTAAGAGTGACAACAGAGCAGCATGGATTCAAGAAGATTCCGGCAACCCGCCTCCTGCTAGGTCTCCTCTCGGGCGCGCACGCGTCCTCCGTGCTAGACTGCAACGTTTCCTGCCATGCCATCCGAACAAGTGGGATACAGATACGATTGAATGGAGAAGAGATGCACCCTGACCTTGAAAAGCTGATCGTCCTGCAAAAACTCGATCTGGAAATGAAGCGATCACGGGACGAAAACGAATCCCTTCCGCGGCACCTGGCCGCTCTGGCTGCGCGGTCCGCGAGAACACAGGCGGCGCTCCTGACTTTCGAGGAGTCGCTGGCCAGGGAAGAGAAGCTCCGCCGCTCGCTCGAGAGCGACGTCAAGGATCAAAACCAGAGGGCCGCGCGCGCAAAACGCCAGATGGATGTCGTGACGACATCCACCCAGGCCTCCGCGCTCGATCACGAAATTGCCTTTGCAGACAGCGAAGTACGCAGGCTCGAGGATGTGGAGTTGGAGAGCATGGAACGCTCTGAGGCTTTGGAGCAGCAGCGATCCCGGGCGAAGGAGGAGGCCGAAGCGGCGGAGACGATGCTTGAGCGCGAACGCCTGCGTGCGGCTGACCTGATCGCAAAAAACCAGCAGCGCCTTAAGCAGCTCGAATCCGAACGATCAAGCCTTCGGCCGACGATCGCAGAGGCCGCGCTGACCACCTACGATCGAATCGCGAAGGCGAAGGGAACTGGCATCGCGGAAGGAATCGATCAGAAATGCTCAGCCTGCCAGATGTTGGTTCGTCCCCAGAAGTGGAACGACCTGCGCGATCGCGGCAACGATCTCACCATGATGACCTGCGAAAGCTGCGGCCGGCTGCTCTACTGGGACCCGGCGCGTGACGCCCCGATCAAAAAAGAGGCACACGGCACCACCAGGGCAGCGGTCGCTGGGAAGGCTGACGTGCGGTGAGACGCACGGAAAAGCGACGCGAACAAAAGCGAATCTGCATCGACATGGATGAGGTCATCGCCGATGCCGTGACCGAGCATCTGTTTCGCTATAACCGCGATCACGGCGAGCAGCTGACCAAAGCAGACCTGGCCGGCAAGTGGCTTTGGGATCTGGTCTCAGCCGACCGGCACGGAGCCCTCGAAGCCTATCTGCGTTCGGAAGACTTTTTCGCCGTCCTTGACGTCATGCCTGAGTCCCAGAGGGTCGTCCGCCGCCTTCAGGGCAGTTACGAGGTCTTCATCGCCACGGCGGCGATGGAAGTTCCGACCTCGTTTACCGCCAAATACGATTGGCTCGAAAAGCACTTCCCCTCCATCCCAGCCTCGCACATCGTCTTTTGCGGCGATAAGGGTATCCTCGAGGCCGACTTCCTGATCGACGATAACCCCCGGCAGTTGCAGAGGTTTGGCGGAGAGGGCATTCTGTACAGCGCCCCTCATAACATCTCCGTCACCGGCTTCCGAAGAGTCGCTGATTGGCTTGACGTGGAACGTATGTTTCTGGGGTAAGCGCCCCTTACATCAGGCATAGAGCGCAGACTCAAACTGTTGCAAAGCGTCGTCGCTCCACGCGTGCGTAGATTTCCGCCAGCTCTCCCCACCCTCTTGCAGAAAATTCGGGAAGTTGGTCCGGCAATACCCGCTGCGCGTCTCGAAATCAAAGAGAGCCTGCGCTGTTCCGTCGAGGTACAGCATAGCTTTCTGGCCATCGCGAGACCACTCGATACTTGCTATCCGCTGCGTCTCGCGGTCCTGCAGGCTCGAAACGTTGTAGATCAGCATGGCGTCGAGGATACTCTCCTCCTGCGTCTCTCGCGATCGGTCACAGGCATAGAAGTAGGCGGCCACGCCCTCGTCTTCAAAGACCACGGTCCATGGCACAACGGTCGAGTTGACGGAGAGGAAGGCGCGCCCGGGGGTGAACGAAAGCGACTGCATAACCCTCAAGATACACTCGGACAGGCAGCGTAAACGTGCCCACAGCGGCGGATCCAACGAACGTCAGCGGACCCCGGATCGGATCTACTTCCTGATCAGGGATCGCTCTACACGGATCGCTCTATTGCGAGGAGAATGAGCCCGTTGAGGCTGTTTCGTTTTCAGGTCGGAAGGCCCCAACAGCTTGCAGCGTTGCTCCTTCTGACTTTTCTCGCGGAGTGCCTGTGGGTCGTTGGAAAGCAGCAGCTTTCGCCGGCGGATTACCGCTTCGCGCGTTGCGGACGCGAGATGTGGGAGCGGCCCTCGCCCCTGGCCGGCTACTTCACCACCTGTGGCAATCTCCATGGCGATGGCACCTTCGCCTACCGGGCGGCGGGCCTCCCTCTCACTGTGCAGAGGTTGGCTTTGCTCGGCGCTGACAAGCTGCGAAAACCGGAGAATCGGCTGTACGCGGGTGGCTCGTTGAACGGGTCGACGTGGGAGGCGCGCCATGAGCTTGGCGCGGTAAAGTACCTTCTGCACCTGCCATTTGTTCTGTTTGCACTATGGCTCGGCGCGGGCCTGTGGTGGGTCTCGCGACGCCTCTTCGGCAACGAGGGAGGCTTCCTATCCCTAGGACTCTACTGTTTTTGTCCCGACGTAGTGAGGTATGCGGTGGTGCCGAACAACGATGTGCTGGCGATGTGGGGGCTATTCGGGCTGGTCTACACCGCCATCGGCGTGGCCCACGCAATGCATGGTCCGCGACGCCGGTGGCGACCACGTATCTTGCTGTTGACAATGGCTTTAGGCCTTACAGCAACCGCTCATCTGCTGGCCGCGATGGTGGGCTTTCTCGCTGCGGCAGTGCTGATGTTTTATCTGGTGGAAAGGCGGCGGAGCTACCTTTCGCAGATCCTGATCTTCTCGGCGATGGGTGGACTGCTTGTGGTGTTCTCCTCATATGCCTTTCGTTTACAACCATTTACATACGTTTTCACGGGCGGCGCAGGGCGGTTCTGGGTCTCTCTCCAGCCGGCAAAAGCGTTCTTTCTGGATGTTTCCGATGGTCCAATCGTGGTGGCGGCGCTGGTTTCCGTGGTGCTTTGGGTGGGTGTGAGACGGAGCCGGTATTTCGGCAACACGGTGCCGCTTCTGATCGCCACCATCCTGTTCCCTTTGACGACCACGCAGACGGTAACCGCGCCATGGCTCTGGGCCATCCCGTTTCTGCTGACCTTTGTGGGCGGGGTGTTCGCGGACGCTCTGGAGACGCGGCACCGGCGGCTGTTTCTTGGCTTGACCGGCGGGGTGCTGCTGACCCAGGCACTGGTGTGCCTGGCGGCGTTGCCGGCGATTGCGCGCATGTGACGGCGCCGACACACAGGTGATGCCGCGCCTACACGCAGGTCATGCCGCAGCAGGGGAAACCTCCACGCTGCGGTGACAACAGGCGATTCGGTCCGTGTATCGATTCGGTCCGTGTATATAAGAGCAGGATGATGCAGAGCGCGCGAAGGGTTGGTGTGGTTTGGAACGACGGAAGTTGGTCAGGCGGCTGGGATTTGGATGTGTGATGACGGCGGTTCTTCTGGCCGGTGGGTGCCGGCGGCACCGCAAAACGACCTCGGCGCCGAACACGGCCGATTACGCGGGCAATCTGCAGGCGTTGACGGGTCAAAGCCAGCTCGCGATGCTGCGCTGGCCCAACTACTCGGACTTCCAGGCAGACGTGAAGACATTCTATGACGATCGCAACTACGAGCTGGCGTGGTCGCGGGATGGCAAGCCGACCGCCGCTGCCCGGGGGTTCATGGAGGCGTTTCGGGGAGCCGAGGCAAAGGGTCTCCGGCCGGGCGACTACGATGCCGACCGGTGGCCGGAGCGGGTTACCAAGCTGGGCAGCAAGAACGCCGACGCCATTGCACAGTTCGACGTCGCCATTACGGTGAACGTGATGCGCCTGGTCTCGGACCTGCGCCTTGGAAGGGTGAACCCTTCGCACTTCAACTTCGCGATCGACACGCAGCAGAAGAAGTATGACCTGCCCGAGTTCGTCTCGGACCAGGCAGTGGACGCGACGGATGTGGCGAAGCTGCTGACCGAGGTGGAGCCGGACTCGGAAGAGTACCGCAGCACGGAAGCGGCGCTGGCTCAGTACCTCAAGCTGGATCAGCAGCAGAGGTCGGGGGGACCGGTCCAGGAGCTGCCGACGGTGACCAAGGCGCTTAGTGCGGGGGGGCGCTATCCCGCGGCCGCCGCGTTGCGTGCGCGACTGGCGCTCGAAGGCGATGCGGACGGAGGTGGGGCCAACCCAGGCGAGGGCTCCCCGATCTTCGATCCGGCGCTCTCGGATGGGGTGAAGAGCTACCAGGAGCGGCATGGGCTCACCCCGGACGGCAAGCTGACGGCAGCGACGATCAAGAGCCTGAATGTGCCGATGACGGACCGCGTGCTGCAGCTGGAGAACTCGCTGGAGCGTTGGCGATGGCTCCCCGACCCGTACGTGAAGGCCCGGCTAATGGTGAACCTGCCAGAGTTTGTGCTGCGGGGGTATACGCCGGAGCACAGGCTGGACTTCACCATGAAGGTGGTGGTGGGCAAGGTGGTGGGCGAGCACAGGACGCCGGTGTTCGCCCACATGATGAAGTACCTGATCTTCCGTCCGTTCTGGAATGTGCCCGTCGATATTGTCAAGAAGGAGCTGGTGCCGCACATGCAGGCCAGGGTCGGATACCTGGAGGCGAAGAACTACGAGGTCACGAACAGCAAAGGCGAGATCCAAACGGGCTACTCGCTCGCAAAGGTGGAGCATGGAGGCCTGCTGGTGCGCGAGAAGCCGGGGCCGACGAACTCGCTCGGGCTGGTGAAGTTCATGTTCCCGAACCAGTTCGACATCTATCTGCATTCGACGCCGCAGACTTCGCTGTTCGATCGCACCCGCCGGGACTTCAGCCATGGCTGCGTGCGGGTGCAGAGGCCGGAGGATCTGGCGGTCTGGGTGCTGCAGGGGCAGGACGACAAGGACGCGCAGCCGTGGGATCTCGAGAAGGTTACCGATGCGATGCAGAACGGGCAGGATAACAAGCAGGTGAACCTCAAGACCCCCTTGCCGATCGTGATCTTCTACCTGACGGCGCGCGTGGGCGATGACGGCAAGGTGGACTTCTTCGACGACATCTACGGCTACGACGCGGATATGCAAAAGGTGCTCGACCAGGGGCCGCCCTACCCCACCAAACCGGAGCCGGTGCAGACGACGACCAAGCCGGGGGATACGGCGTAGGGCGGGAGCTGGCGGTGCGCGATGGGCCCGGCAGCCGGGGGACGAGTCCAGACACACCCGGGTGTCGCCAACGCCGCGATTGACCTGCGACAGCCGCTCCCGGCGTCTTAGCTCCACCCGGAGTCTCAGCTCGACCCCGGCGTCTCAGCTATTGTTAGACTGCTTGCGAGGAGAGGAGAGCCTTGGATGCCTGTGACGGATGGGCGGATCGACGAAAAAATCGCGAAGGCCCCGGCGTTTGCGCGGCCGGTGATGCGGCATCTGAGGGCGCTGGTGCATGAGGGGTGCCCTGAGGCGGAGGAGACCATCAAGTGGGGGCAACCGTTCTTTCTCCATCGCGGAAGGATGATGTGCGCGGTCGCTGCATTTTCGAAGCACTGCGGCTTCCGTTTCGTCGGTCCGCAGATGGAAAAGGTGATGCGCGCGGCGGGGATGCCGGTGGATGAGGCGGCCGGGTCGCTGGGCAGGATCACCTCAATCGCGGATCTGCCGGCCGATACGCAGATGCTCGCATGGATTCGGCAAGCTGCCGAGTTTGCGGGAAGCGACGCACCGGCCACGAAGCGCGGGAGCAAGATGCCGAAGCCGGAGGCAGAGACACCCGGCGAGCTGCTGGCGGCGCTCAAAAAGAAGAAGGGCGCGCAGGCGGTGTTTGACGGGTTCAGTCCGAGCTGCCGGCGGGAGTACGCGGAGTGGGTCGCGGAGGCCAAGCGACCGGAGACGCGCGAGCGCAGGGTGGCGCAGGCGGTGGAGTGGATCGCGGAGGGCAAGACGAGGAACTGGAAGTATCAGAACTGCTGACGGACTCGTGACACGATACAACCTTGGATCGAGTTCCTGATCGCCCCAACGGGCGGGCTTGCCAGAGAAGAAAGTTTCCTTTCCTGTGTGCACTTGCCCGCATGGCTTGGCTGAGTAGAATTCGAAGGGAATGGCGGGCCAGCTCAAGACGAAGCCTCGTGCCGAGGTCGATGCCGAACGTTTCCGGGCTCTGCTGATGCGCTGGTACGGACGCCATGCGCGGGTGCTGCCGTGGCGCGGGGTCAGCGATCCTTACCAGACCTGGGTGAGCGAGGTGATGCTGCAGCAGACGCGTGTGAGCGCGGTGATTGCGCATTATCAGCAGTTTGTGAGGCGATTCCCGACCCTGCTTGCGCTCGCTCTCGCGGACGAGCCGGAGGTGCTGGCGGCGTGGTCCGGGCTGGGCTACTACCGTCGCGCGCGCATGATGCACAAGGCGGCGCAGTTCATCACGAGGGAGTTGGGCGGGGTGTTGCCCTCGACCTCGACCGAGCTGCGGACGCTGCCCGGCATCGGCCAGTACACGTGCGCGGCGATTGCGAGCATTGCCTTCGGCGAGAGCATCGCCGTGGTGGATGGAAACGTGGAACGGGTGATTCTGCGAGTGACCGGGCGACCCGAGGATGCGACTGCGGAGGGGCGGGCTTATGTGCAGGCCGAGGCACAATCGCTGGCGCCGGCGGCCCGGCCGAGGGCCCGCGGGAATGCGCCGGGAGATCACAACCAGGCCATGATGGAGCTGGGCGCGACGATCTGCCTGCCGCGATCTCCGTTGTGCCTGCAGTGCCCGGTCTTCACGATGTGCAAGACGCGCGGCGAGCACCGGACGCTGCCGCGAGCGGCGCAGAAGAGCAGAGAGACGGCTTACCTGCTGTCCCTGCGTAAGCAGGGGGTGGCCACCGAGGTTTTGCTGGAGTGCAGGCCCGCGGAGGCAAGCCTGATGGCCGGGATGTACGAGCTTCCGCCACTGCCGATGGACGCGGTGGAGGGGCGCGAGCCGCTGCTGCGGGTGCGGCACGCGATCACCAACACGAACTTCTATGTGCAGGTGTTCGCGCCAACCGGGCGGCTCGACAACCTGCGGTCCGCGATTTCGGCCGCTGCCGGCGATCTCCATTGGGTGCGGACGAAACGATTGGCCGAGCTGCCGCTGACCGGGCTCGCGCGCAAGGTGCTGCAGCGGCTGGATGTGATGGCGGTGAAGAGGCCGGAGCTGGCGTAAGCGGGCGGGGGCGTTTCGCCTATACTTAGTTTTCAAAACATGAGGAGTTTCACGTTGAAGAGATCGACGGCAGGTATGGCTTTGGCACTCTGGCTGGCGGGAATGGCCCCTGCGGGATGGGCGCAGGAGACCGCAGGTTCGCCGGCCAGGGGAGCGGCGGTAGGCAGGCAATCGCAGATGCTGAAGGCGGCAGAGGCGTCGATCGATGCCGAGAAGATCCGGGCGCATGTGCGATTTCTTGCCGATGACCTGCTGGAGGGCCGGGGACCGGGGCTGCGCGGAAGTGAGCTGGCGGCAAAGTACCTTGCGACCCAGTTCGCCGTCGATGGGCTGAAGCCGGGCGGCGATCACGAGACCTATTTCCAGCAGGTGAAGTTTGTCGGGATGAATGCGACCCCGGCGAAGACCCGGATGGAGATCGAGCCGGCGAAGGGCGGTTCGATCAAGCTGGCGTACGGCGACGAGTACACGGTGAGCAATCGCCGGCTGACGGCGGTGGCGGATATCGATGCGCCGATCGTGTTTGTGGGATACGGGGTGACGGCGCCGGAGTTTGGCTGGGACGACTTCGCTGGCGTGGATGTGAAGGGCAAGGTGATCCTGTGTATCGTGGGCGATCCGCCGTCGGACGATCCGAAGTTCTTCGGGGGTAAGGCGCTGACGTACTACGGCCGGTGGACCTACAAGTTCGAGCAGGCGGCGCGGATGGGGGCGGTGGGCGCGCTGATCATCCATCGAACGGACCTGGCGAGCTATGGATGGGATGTAGTGAAGAACTCGAACACCAGCGAGAAGACGTACCTGGCGGAGGCTAAGAATCCGCAGCTGGAGGCTGCGAGCTGGATCCAGCTTGAGGTCGCGCGGAAGCTGTTCGCGGCTGCGGGTAAAAACGTCGAGACAGAAATGGACGCGGCCGGCAAACGCGGCTTCAAGGCGGTGGAGCTGCCCCTCCGGCTGAAGGCGCATGTGGAGAGCTCGGTTCGGCCGTTCGAGTCTCCCAACGTGATCGGGATACTGTCCGGAGCGGGCAGGGGCCAGGCAGTGTTGTATACGGCGCACTTCGACCATCTGGGGTTTGTGCCTGGAATGGCGGGCGACAACGTTTACAACGGGGCGGCGGATAATGCGACCGGCTGCGGCATTCTGCTGGAGGAGGCGCGGGCTTGGTCTGCAATGGGTGTGAAGCCGCCTCACGACGTTGTCTTCGCGGCGGTGACGGCGGAGGAGCAGGGTCTGCTCGGGAGCGAGTACCTGGGGCAGCATCCGCCGGTGCCCGCTGGGCAGATCACGCTGGACATCAACTACGACATGATTCTGCCGATCGGGGTCCCGCGGGAGATCAACGTGAATGGTGCGCAGCGGACGACCTTCTACCCGGAGGTGGAGGCGACAGCGAAGCGGTTCGGGCTGGCAATCGTGGAGGATCCGCGGCCGGAGGCGGGGTCTTACTATCGGTCGGATCACTTCAGCTTGTCGCGGGTGGGGATCCCGGCATTTTCGATCGATCTCGGGTCGCTGTACGAGGGCCATGACCGCGCGTGGGGCGTGACCCAGGAGAAGGACTACAACGAGCATCGCTACCATAACTTCTCAGACAACTACATGGAAGATATGGACTTCCGGGGGAATGCGAAGCTGGCGAAGTTAGGTATGGAGCTGGGGTGGGAGGCGCTTACGGCCCCGAAGGCGATCCAATGGAAGGCTGGAGATGAGTTCGAGGCAGCGCGAAAGGCTAGTTTGCGCTGAGGGCGGGGTCAGTTTATAGACCTCACTCACTCGGCGAGAGTAAGGGGGAGTCCGCTATCGGCTGAGCTGCCGAAGTATACGGATCAGGGCTGCGGTGTGCTCGCCTTTTCGGACTCTTGAACCGACCTATTGCGCTGCTTGATCGCGTCTTCCTGATCCTTTGCGGCCTTGGCGGCTGCCTTGGCGGACCGTTCCTGGTGCTTCTGCTGCTTCCGTTGCGCCTTGAGCTCGGACTTGGTGAGCGGGGTGGTCTCCGTGGTCTGGGTGGTCGTCGTCATCGTCGTGGAGTTCTGATCGGTGACCGGAGTTTGGCTGGTAATCGGCGGAGGCGTCTGCGTGGTCTGGGTGGTCGTGGTCTGGGCAGGCAGCGCCGCGGCCGCGAAGAGTGCCAGGAAGGCGGTGTTGGTGGCGATGATACGCTTGCGGTTCATAGTGTCTCCCTGGGGCGCAGGAAACCATTGCACCCACACTTAGGTAGATGAGATCTACGTTGCCGATGATGCTTCGGCAGAGCAGCCTTTTTGACGCGCCCGTTGGGAGTGGCATCCAACGGGTACGATGTGGCCGAAGCGAGGCTGCGCCGAGGAGAGACATGATGGATCGCAGCGCAAGCGCAGTGTGGCATGGCGGGTTGAAGGACGGCAAGGGAACGATTTCGACCCAGAGCGGGACCTTGAAGGAGACGCAGTACAGCTTCAGCACGCGCTTTGAGAATGGCGTGGGAACCAATCCCGAAGAGCTGATCGCGGCCGCGCATGCGGGCTGCTTTACCATGGCGTTGAGCGCGCAACTGACCGACGCAAAGTTGGTGCCGGACACGCTTGAGACGACCGCCGTCGTGACGCTGGAGAAGACCGATGACGGGCCGACGATCACCAAGATTCACCTGACCACGAAGGCCAAGGTGCCGGGCGCGGAGAAGAAACAGTTCGACGAGCTGGCCAGGAAGGCGAAGGAAGGCTGCCCGGTCTCACGGGTGCTGAAGGCGGCGGAGATCACGCTGGATGCGCAACTGGTTTAGCCGGGCAGGGCAGGGAAGACAACACCAGTTTCTAGTGACTGTGCCCGTGGTGGTGATGGTGTCCGGACGCTCCGGCGGGCTCAAGCTCCGGTGGCGCGCTGCATCCGTGCGTGGTCTCGCAGCCGACGATCTCAAACTGGATGGTGGTGTGGTGGATGTGGAAGCGATCCGCGAGGGTGCCCCGGATGCAGTCGAGGATGCTCCCACACTCTGACATGGGCATTTCGTCGATTGTCACGTGGCTGGCAAGGGCGTGGGACTGGGAGCCGAGGCTCCACACATGCAGATCGTGGACGTTAAGGACGCCGGAGACGGACTGCATGGCGATTCGGACCTCGGAGAGCTCGACCGAGCGCGGCGTGCCCTCAAGCAGGATGTTGAGAGTTTCGCGCACGATGCCGGCGGAGCTCCAGAGGATCATGCCCGCGATCAGCATGGACAGGATGGGATCGATCCAGGTGAGGCCGCTGAACAGGATGCCCGCGCCGCCGGCGATGACGGCCGCGGTTGAGAGCGTGTCGCCGAGCATGTGGAGGAAGACGGAGCGGATGTTGACATCCCCCGAGAAGCGCCACAAAAGAGTCGCGATCGCACCGTTCATCACCACGCCGGCAGCGGCCACCAGCATCATGAGCCGCGGCTGAACCGCGACCGGGGCGGCGAGCCGGTGGACGGCGGCGATGGCGATCCAGCTGGCGAGCACAATCAACGTCAGCGCATTCACAAAGGCGGCGAGCACGCCGGCGCGCTGGTACCCGAAGGTCTTCTCGTCGGTCGCCGGTTGCGCGTGGAAGTAGACGGCGAGCGAGGAGAGCGCGATGGCGAGGAGGTCGGAGAGGTTATGGCCGGCCTCGGATATGAGTGCGAGCGAGTGGGCACGCAGACCGAAGTAGAAGGTCGCCAGCACATACATGGAGGTGGCAGCCATGGAGAGCTTCAGGACGCGCTGGATCTTGCTGTTTGGCGAGGCCACCATGTGCATGGATCAAGTCTAGACCGCGCCAGCGATGGCCACAATGCGGAGGCACCGGGCCTTTGAAGACGTGAAAGCCAAGCCCTCCCGGCGAGGGACGCCGGTGGTGGAAGCTCCGCTTCGCAAAGCTGTAAGTCTTCTGAAGACTGCTGGCGATTACTGGTCGCCGGGGATGGCAATCGGGTCAATGGGGTGCTCGTGATCGATCCGCAGGCCGCTCCAGCCTTCGGCGACCACGATGGAGTTCCCGGGGTTGCGAGGATCGAAGCGAACCTGCACCGGGAGATCGATGCGGACGTCGCGGACCCGTTCGCTGAGCGGGCTGACGTCCTGGGCGCACTCGTAGGTGACGCCGGCGGCGCGATAGCGGTAGATCAGCGTGCTCGGAACCGGTCCGGGGGCGTCGCCGATCCATTGCGTCTCGGTGATGCTGCCGTCCACGATGCGTCCGGTGGATGCGAGCAGATTGCGGCGCTCGCGTTCGACCTCCTCGGCGGAGAGCCGCTTTCGGGTCATCGCGTAGGAGGTGGCGGCGGCGATCCCGGCGACCGTCAATGCGAGGCCGGAGAGCACCTTGGGCGATCGGAAGGCGATCCCGAGCTGCGATGAGATGGAGGAGATCATAGCTCGGCCTCAGCATAACGTATCGACGGCAACCCGGGATGGGGAAGAGCCGGGCAAGCGCGACGGTATACTGAAAGTTACGCATATGAAGAGACATCTGGATGGAATAAAGGCGGCAGAAGAGGTGCGTTCGGCGGCGGAGGGTCGAGTCTCAGCGATGAGGAGGTCGGGCCATCCGCTGGATCTGGGCGACGGACGCCGGATCCGCTCGACCACGGTGATCTGTGTGCGCCGGGGGGACGCGGTGGTGATGGCGGCGGACGGGCAGGTCTCGATCGGAGCCACGGTGATGAAGCACTCCGCGAAGAAGATCCGCAAGCTCTACCAGGACAAGGTGCTGGCGGGTTTTGCCGGGTCGACGGCAGATGCGTTCAGCCTGTTTGCGCGCTTCGAGACCAAGCTGGAGCAGTATGCCGGCAACCTGGGCCGCGCGGCCGTGGAGCTGGCGAAGGACTGGCGCACCGACAAGATGCTGCGGCAGTTGGAGGCGCTGCTGATCGTGACGGATTCCAAGCAGACCTTTCTGCTGAGTGGGAACGGCGACGTGATCGATCCGGATGAGGGGATCGCGGTGATCGGGAGTGGCGGCAGCTACGCCCTGGCGGCGGCTCGCGCGCTGATGGACAACACGGACATGGGCGCGCGGGAGATCGCGGAGAAGAGCCTTCTGATCGCGGGGCAGATCTGCCTGTATACCAATGACCGGATCACGATGGAAGAGTTGAAGGCGGAGTAATGGCAATCTATTTACCAGGTACCGCGGAAGACCAGGCGCTGGCGCTCGACGAGATGACGCCGCGAGAGATCGTGGCGGAGTTGGATAAGTATGTCGTGGGGCAGGCGGCGGCCAAGCGGGCGGTTGCCATCGCGCTGCGCAACCGCATGCGCCGGCAGAAGCTGCCGCCGGAGCTGGCCGACGAGATCATGCCGAAGAACATCATCATGATCGGGCCGACGGGTGTCGGAAAAACGGAGATCGCCCGGCGGTTGGCGAAGCTGACGAACTCGCCCTTCCTGAAGGTCGAGGCCTCGAAGTTTACCGAAGTCGGATACGTGGGGCGAGACGTGGAGTCGATTGTGCGCGATCTGGTCGAGATCGCCATCGACATGGTGCGCGAGGAGAAGCTGGAAGAGGTCGAGGACAAGGCGGAGCTGGCGGCGGAGGATCGTCTGCTCGACCTGCTGCTGCCGCCGACCCCAGCCGCGGCGACGGCGGCGAATGCGGCCGCAGCCACCCAGGAGCCGGGAACCAATGTGATCCAGCTGCCGGCGTCCATGGACACGACCTCGCCGGATAGTTTTACCGCACCCCAGGTGGAGGGCGGGGATCAGGATGGGGCGGCGGGCGAAGGCGGGTCGAAGCCGACCGACGAGCAGACCAGCCACGAGCGTACGAGGGAGAAGCTGCGGCAGCAGTTCCGCGAGGGCAAGCTCGACGAGCGTACGGTGGAGCTCGATGTCCGCGACCGCAACCAGCCGAGCTTCGAGCTGATCACGAACCAGGGCTCCGATGAGATGGACATGGGCAGCTTCAAGGAGATGCTGCCGGGGCTCTTCGGGCAGCGGATGAGGAAGCGCAAGATGAAGGTCGCCGAGGCCTTCGAATACCTGGTGCAGGAGGAGGAAAGCCGCCTGATCGACATGGACCAGGTGACGCGGCTCGCGGTGGAGCGGGTGGAGGAGTCAGGCATGGTCTTCCTCGATGAGATCGACAAGATCGCAGGCCGCGAGGGTGGACATGGGCCGGACGTGAGCCGCGAAGGGGTGCAGCGGGACATCCTCCCGATCGTCGAAGGGACCACGGTGAACACGAAGTACGGGATGGTCTCGACCGATCACATCCTTTTCATCGCGGCGGGCGCGTTCCATGTGTCGAAGCCCAGCGATCTCATACCGGAGCTGCAGGGCCGCTTCCCTATCCGGGTGGAGCTGCACTCTCTCACAGTGGACGATTTCGTCCGCATCCTGACGGAGCCGAAGTCGTCGCTGGTGAAGCAGTCGACGGCGATGCTCGAGACCGAAGGGCTGAAGCTGGAGTTCACCAAGGAGGCGATCGCCGAGATGGCCCAGTTCGCCTTTCGGGTGAATGAGACGACGGAGAACATCGGGGCGCGGCGGCTGCACACGATTCTGGAACGGGTGCTTGACGAGATCAGTTTCCAGGCACCGGACCTGTTCAAGAGCCCGCGATCGGAGGCGACGCAGGAGGGTGTGGTCGCGGAGATTGGAGCCTCGGCCCCGCTGACGGGAGGCCCCCAGCCGCCCTCGCCACCGCTCCCCGTGATCGAGCGACAGACCGCCAACGGCGTCGAAAAGGTGATCGTCGTCGATCCGGAGTATGTGCGGCAGCAGGTTGCGTCGATTGTGAAGGATCAGGACCTGTCGCGGTACATCCTCTGATGGCTTCTGAACCGTCTTGCTCAGCTTCAGACCGTCTCGAGCGGCTCCGCGGTGACGGGCGGTGGAGACGGAGATCTAAGGACGTACTGGCGAAGGTTTAGGGCAGGAAGTTCGACCAGGTAGCGGGAGGCGAGGGCCGCGCCGACCGACAACGCCAGCACCGCAAGGAGACGTCCGACGAAGGCGCTATCATCTCCCGCTGCCGGGGACGCACGAAAGTGGTCGAAGGCCTCCAGAACGAACAGATGCAGCATGTAAAAGGCGTAGCTGATCAGGCCGAAGAACGTGATCGCGGGCGAACGCAGCGGAGCGAGGTAGCGGCGGCCCGAATCCCGGACGAGCCGGCCAATGAAGGTGGCTGCGATAACCGTGATGCCCGTCTGCGAGAAGGCGGCGGTAAAGCCTGAGTACCCGGGAGGCACCACGTAGAACGCCACGGCCAGGAGCGCCAGCCCGCAGAGGAAAGCCCCGTGAAGGGCCATGTTTTCGCGCCGGCGTTCCGCGGCTCCATCTCTTCGGCGCTTGAACCAGCATGCGATCAACGCGCCGAACGCGAGGCCGTCGCAGCGGTAAAAGGTGTAGAAGTAGTTCCGGCGGTCGAAGTAGCCCGCGACCACGCGGATGAGGATACAACCGATCGCCACTGCGGCAGACCACCGGACGAGCGTCTCGACGGATCGCTTGCGAACCACACTCGGCCAGATCAGGTAGAACTGTTCCTCGATGGCCAGCGACCAGAACGGGCCAAACATCGCGACATGGAAGAGCGATCCGAAGTTGACCACGAACAGCGCCGAAAGCAGGACGCCGCGCCAGAGCTCCGGAGAGATCAGGAGTACAAGAATCAAGCAGACCACGTACAGCGGCTGAATGCGAAGGACACGCTTCCAGTAGAAATCGGTGTAGTAGCTGGCCCGCTGCTGGGTCTCGATCAGAATCGATGTGATAAGAAATCCCGATAGCACAAAGAACAGGTCGACCCCGGTCGCTCCATAGGCCGAGATGCTGCGCAGCAGCGTGACCGGCCACCCCCACTGGTCGGTGTGAATGGTGGAGAAGCACACATGGTGAAAGAAGACCATGAGCGCGGCGATCCCGCGCGCTCCGTCAAGTTCTCTTATGTGCCGGAGCTTGTTAGCCGGTCTTTGAACCAGGGGGAAAGAGATCAGCGGTGAAGCTGTTGAAGCCGTCTCACTGGAGCCGGCGAGCCCAGGCCGGCTTGAAGCTGGTGCGGGAGGTTGGGAGAATAGGGCCAAGTCGAAGGGTGCCTCATCCTCACACCAGAATCAGGGAAGAGAATCAGCAGCACGAACCGGATTCGCTACCGATCGAATCCGGCGTCATCCCATCCTCCCTCCGCGCCGCCCCACAGCGGTCGCGGGTGAAGGAAGGGCTTGACGCTAGGCTTTGACGGTCTGCTTCTCGCTGATTTCGCTGACGCGCTTCGCCAGAAGCTGTTCGAGCTCTTCGAGCGCCTTGGAGAAGCCCTGGATGCCTTCCTTAAGCTTGTCATGCGCCATGCGATCCTCGGCATGCATCTTCTCGAAGGTGGCCTCGTCGATGTTGAGCTTTTCGAGCGGCATGCTCTTGGCCTTCTCGGCGTCCAGCTTGCGCGGCAGATCGCCCTGGTTTTCGTCGAGCTCCGCCAGCAGCTTCGGGGCGATCGTCAACAGGTCGCAGCCCGCGAGCTCCTTGATCTCATCCATATTGCGGAAGCTCGCACCCATGACGACGGTTTTGTAGCCGAACTTCTTGTAATAGTTGTAGATGGTTGTGACGGACTGCACGCCAGGATCGTCGGCGCCGGCATAATCCTTGCCCGTATCCTTCTTGTACCAGTCCAGGATGCGACCCACAAACGGCGAAATCAGGGTGACCTTGGCTTCGGCGGAGGCGATTGCCTGGTGCAGACCGAAGAGCAGCGTCATGTTGCAGTGGATGCCCTCTGTTTCCAATATCTCCGCGGCCTTGATGCCCTCCCAGGTTGAGGCGATCTTGATAAGCACGCGATCCCGAGAAACGCCGGCCTCGTCGTACTGCCGGATGATGTCGCGGGCCTGCTCCATGGTTTTTTCGCGGTCAAAGGAGAGGCGCGCGTCCACCTCGGTCGAGACCCGGCCGGGAACGATATCGAGAATCTTGCGGCCGAACGCAACGGCGAGCGTCTTGAACGCACCCGCGGCTACGTCCTTATCGGAAGCTCCCTCAGGGGCAGATTTCCGCGCCTGATCGAGAACATCGTCGACGACCTGCCGGTACTCCGGCATGCCGGCGGCGGTCTGCAGGAGCGAAGGATTGGTGGTCGCGTCCTGCGGCTTGAACTTCTTGATCGCATTGAAATCGCCCGTATCGGAGACAACGGTAGTCATGCTGCGAAGCTGTTCGAGTAGAGATGCCATGAAGGGCTCCTTGCCTGTTAGGACTATTTTATCGCAGGGAGGCCTTGTCTGCGTTTCTCACTGAACTTGCGGCCTGAACAACATCCCCGTTTCAGCCCGGCTGCACGAAATTCTCCAGGACGCCCAGGCCGCCGGTAGCAACTTCGATCCGGTCTCCGGGAGCGACCGGACCCACCCCGGCCGGCGTTCCGGTGGGGATCAGGTCCCCGGGCTCAAGCGTGGCGAAGGCCGTGATATAGCGGAGCAGCTCAGGGATGCCGAAGAGAAAGTCCGCCGTGGAGCCCGTCTGTTTGAGCTCTCCATTCACATGCGTCGTGACCGTGACCGGGTCGCCGGCTACGGGGTCGATCTCGTCCGAGACGATCGGGCCAACGGGGCAGAAGCTATCGAACCCCTTGCCGCGGGTCCACTGTCCGTCGCTCTTCTGCAGATCCCGGGCGGTGACGTCGTTGACGCAGGCGTAGCCGCGGATGTACCTCCGGACGTCCTCCCCGGGGCCGATGTTGCGGCAGCGTCTGCCAATGACAAGGCCCAGTTCGCCCTCATAGTCCACGCGCCGGGAGAGCGATGGCAGGCGAACGATGCCGCCCGACCCGAGCAGAGACGATGGCGGCTTGAGGAACAGAAGCGGCTCCTTCGGGACCTCGTTCCCGAGCTCCGCCGCGTGATCCCGGTAGTTGCGGCCGACGCAGACGATCTTCGACGGAGCGACCGCCGGAAGCAGGCGCAGCCTGGATAATGGGGTCGGATCGATCTCCAGCAGCGGCGCCATCTGTGCCGCAAGGTCCTCTTCGGGAGCCTTCATGGACGCAATGGCCCAGAGCGCCCCGTCGCGCTCCTCTACGAGGGCATAGTGGGAGATTTGATGGTCGTTCCGGTCGGAGGAGAAGCGGCAGTATCGCATGGTGCGTCCAGCTTAGCGGGTTCCGGGTGTCTCCTGCACCTCCTTGCCGGGAGCGCTCTCGTTTCCATCGGTATCCACGGCAGTGACCCGGTAGGCATAGCGCATGCCGGCACGGACGCCGGAGTCGTGAAAGGCAGGCACGGGGACCGTGGGCCCATTTACTCGGATCCAGCTCCGGGGCTGGGTTTGAGGCGGGTGCTGGGTTTGGGTTACGCCCGCCGTGGGGGAGCCTTGGGCAGATTGCGCTTCCGGAAGCTCCGACCGGTAGACGTTGTAGCCGGCGAGGTCGACCTCGCTCCCCGGCTCCCACGAGAGGTCGATCGAGCGGGATGATCCACCTCCAGGCGCAGCCTCGAGAGCGGTTGGTGGCTTCGGGGGAAAGCTGCCCAGTACCGTCACGCTGACCGCGGGGGAGGGCTCGCTGCGAAGCTCCAGCAGATGTCCGTCGACGCTGGCCGCCAGCACCCGCTGCGCACGATATTGGTAGGTGGTCCCCACCTCCGCCGACCGGTCGACCGCTCCTCCCATATCTGGCTTATCGGCGGCTTTGGCGTTCAGGTGAATCTCTGCCGGCCGGCCCTCCGTTCCGGCGAAGGCTTTACGCTCCCTGGCGTTCCCGGACTTGCTTCCGGGCGCTGCGGGCGTGGCGTTCCCGGGCATGGGAGATCGGGCGGTATCGGTCCGGTCGAGATCGATTGCTGTTGCGGCGGGCCCGGACCGCCACTCCAGGCGGACTGCCCGGCGAATGGGGCTGCCAGCCAGAGCTTCGACCGGCGCGGGAGCGGCTCCGCTTGCCACGAATACCTCGGCTGACCTCCCGACAGAGCGGCCCCGCGCATTCAGGATTTCAACGCGGTAGGCAAGCAGGCCGACGGGACCGCTGGTCAGGGCAGGGGGAAGAACCTCCTCCGCGTTCGACTCGCCCGGGCTCACGGCGAGGCGCTTGACCTCGCCGCATGGCTGCGGGCGGCCAGGCGACGGACCCAGTTGTCGACAGACCACGGCGACCATCTTTGCCGGGACCGGCAGGTTGTCCGTGGTCGTGCTGGCGGTCGTCCACTGAAGCTGAACGCGATCCCCTACGCGCTGCGCCTGCAGATCCTCCGAGACCTGCGGAAGCTTAAGGGAAGGTGGCTTTGGCTGGCCAGGGTTCGCGCAGCTGAGGAGCAACAACCCGACAAGGGGCGGGACCTCTGCGAAACCCCGGGACCTCTGCTTCTGCCCGCGCTTGCCCATGCCTCTGCCCATCTCTGGAAGGCTAGCATCGAGCGCCGGTCGCGCGACCTGGACGGACGACTGGAGCTAAACCAATAAATTCGGAATCCCACTTTGACAAAATAAAGGCTCGCGGCCGGAGAAATCCTTTCACCAAATTCACACGTCTGTTCATACAGCAGGAAAAACCTATGCCAAGCGAAGTAGCAGAACTCACCCCACAGGAGAGGAGCGCACCCGTGATCGCGGGAATCGCTCCTGAAAGCAGAAAAAACAACAGCATCGCAAACCCTGAGAACGATACGGTCCAGGTCGGAAGTGAGGCCGCGGAAGCCTTTATCGCGGAAAAAAGAATCGGGGAGAGGATCAAGTATCTCCGCCTAAAGAAGTCGATGGGGCTGGTCGAACTTGGCCGGCACACGGGGCTCTCGGCGAGTTTTCTGTCGCAGCTTGAGACCGGGCGCGTGGTTCCGACGTTGCGAAACCTGGCCCGAATCGCGATGGTCTTCTCCAAGGACCTCAGCTACTTCTTCGATCCGGAGCCGCTGAAGCTCTTCCGGGTCCATCGCGCGAAGGACCGGGTCCGCCTGCCGCAGACCGGCGTCGACGACCCCAGCTACTTCTTCGAAAGCCTCGGATATCTCGTTCCGGATCGCCAACTCGACCCTTACTTCGCGGAGTTTCTGCCGATCAAGGTCGGACGCGAAGCCAAAGCTCATCAGCACATCGGCTTCGAATTCCTGTACCTGCTTTCGGGCGAGCTGGACATTCGGCACGGCGAAGTGACGCACCACGTCGAACGCGGGGACGCGATCTACTTCGACGCCGGCACCACGCACAGCTACCTGTGCAAAGGCGAAGAGACCGCAACCGCGGTGATCGTGACACTGCAGCAGCCACTTGGGTTGGCGGCAGGCGGACAGCGCCTGTCGACCTCCGGCAATGGCGCGGCGCGTATGCGCAATGGCGTTCCGGCCAACTTCGCGCCGGCGTCAGAGGCCGGGAGCTCTTCCAAAACCGGAACCGCTCGAGCGTCCTAGTCGAAACCATCGGCATCGAACCCATCGACAAAAGCCGCGTCAGGGCAATCTGCATCAGGCGCCCTGACGCGGCTTTTTTTCTGCCTCGGTGTGTGATCGTAGGCCTCGTCCGCGACGTTGCTGGGCGCGTGTCCCGTAGTCCGCTTCCATAGGAGCCGAAAGAGCGCGTCGATCTCCCTCTGTTCGGGATCTCCCGCTGCGAAGACACGGTGCCCCTGGCCCAGCCTCTCCACCATGCCCTGTAACATCGAGAGCCTTGGCGGGATCGGAACCGCGCCCGGCCCGAAGTAGCGAAACTCGCGGCTCAGCAGCGTGCGGCCATTCTTATAAAAGGGATACTGGCCGATATCGCGGCTCCGGTAGGCGGGGTCTGCGTGCAGCGGTGTGCGGCCAGTGTGCTCGATCGTGCCGTTCAGTCGATGGAAGCGGTAAATACAATCGGGCCGCGATCGAAACGGGCTGCGGGCCGCGTAGTATTCGCGAGCATCGACCGCGTCTTCGACGATCGCGGCATAGATGACCGCGTTGAGCGGGTAGCCATCGCTCAGGGCCAGCGAGTGGCTCGTGATTCCGAGTATCCGGTCGCCTCGCTGTGCCGTTCGCCGAATCGCCGGCTTACAGATGGATAACGTCAGCAGTGGGCTCTCGCCGGAACGGGGCGAGGTCGCGCAGGGCGCGCCGCCACGATCGCTGGTCAGTTTGTAGACATAGGTGCGCGGCATGGTTCGTGATCTTGAGATGTCCTTCAGGGCATTGTGGAGCAGCGGCCGTCGCTTACACTATCGCCTGGGGTGCGGACCGAGGTCTCAAACTTCTTCCGGAGCCTGACAGCGTTTCTGGAGTGCGAAGCATCTCCGAAGTCTGAGTAACTGATCGAAAGGAGCGGCATGGCGGCAGCTGCGGCAGTCGAGACACACGGCGACGGACCGGAACGTCTGGTCTCGGCGAAGCGCGGCGCAGAAGATACTGCGTTCGAGCTGAAGCTTCGGCCCCATCATCTACGCGAGTTCATCGGGCAGGAGCGAGCCAAGGAACAGCTGGCCATCGCTCTCGAAGCTGCCAGAAACCGTGGCGAGGCGCTGGACCACGTCCTTCTGTTCGGTCCGCCCGGCCTCGGCAAGACGACCCTCGCAACCATTATCGCCAATGAACTCGGCGTCGGCTTTCAGCAGACCAGCGGTCCGGCCCTGCAGATTCAGGGCGACCTGACCGCGATTCTGACCAACGTCCGCGAGCGGCAGGTGCTCTTTCTCGATGAGATCCACAGGCTCCAGCCAGTCCTCGAGGAGAAGCTCTACACCGCGCTCGAGGACTACAAGCTCGACATCATGATCGGGCAGGGACCGGCGGCCCGCACGCATGTCATGGACATCAAGCCGTTCACCTTTGTGGCCGCGACAACCCGTCCCGGCCTGCTGTCCTCGCCGCTTCGCAGCCGCTTCGGAATCCTTCTCCGGCTCGAGTTCTACACCGAAGATGAGCTGAGGTTTGTCGTCGAGCGATCAGCCGAGGTGCTGGGCATTCCCATCGATCGGGATGGCGCGGCGGAGATCGCCATGCGATCGCGAGGGACGCCCCGAATTGCGAACCGCCTGCTCCGGCGCGTGCGTGACTTTGCTCAGGTGCGGGCCAGCGGCGTCATCGATCTGCCGACCGCCGAGGCCGCGTTAAAGCTGCTCGAGGTCGACGCGCATGGCTTCGACGAACTCGATCGCCGCCTGCTCCGAACCATCATCGAAAAATACGACGGTGGGCCGGTTGGCCTGAACACGCTGGCCGCGGCGCTCGCCGAAGAGCAGGATGCGCTTGAAGAGGTTTACGAACCATTTCTCATTCAGATCGGCTTCCTCGATCGGACACCGCGCGGCAGAGTGGCGACCCGGCTAGCCTACGAACACCTCGGCATTGAGGTGCCGCGCAAACTGGGGCTCTTCGGATAAATCGACTCCACCTCGTCCGGGTGCAAACCGAACCTATGCCGCAACCACCGGATCGGCCGCAAGCACTGGGTCGATGGAAACGAAACGTCCCCGCTGTCCGCGGCTCTGGAACCGCACCACGCCATCGATCTTCGCGAACAGCGTATCGTCCTTGCCGCGGCCCACGTTGAGACCCGGCTTCAACGGTGTTCCGCGCTGCCGGACCAGGATAGAGCCGCCCGTCACCGTCTCCCCGCCAAACCGCTTCACGCCCAGCCGTTGTGCATTGGAGTCGCGGCCGTTCTTGGAAGATCCAAGCCCCTTTTTATGTGCCATTGATTTCCCTCTTCCGCGCCGCCCACGGGCGTTCCTGCGCCAACTGCTTGATTTGGTTCTGCTCGGCCTTTATATCTACCCGGCTTAGTTCTGCTCGGCTTTGAAGCTGCGGCCGCCCACCAGGATCTCGTTGATCTTCACCTCGACATAGTTCTGCCGGTGGCCCTGCATCTTCTTGTACTGCTTCTTGCGCTTCAGCTTGAAGACCAGGATCTTGTCGCCGCGGCCCTGGCCGCTCACCGAGGCAAGCACCTTCGCCCCGCCCAAATCCTGCTCGTACTTGCCTTGCTCTCCACTCACGGCAAGCACGTCCGAGAACTCCACCGTGCCGTTCTCATGAGGAGTCGTCTCAATCCTGATCGTCTCGCCCGGAGTAACCAGGTACTGCTTCCCGCCTGTGCGGATAACTGCGTACATAAACAAAATCCTCTAACGGCGCGCTTTTCGCATCGTCCGCCACTTCGTCAAGATGTCTGCGTCTGGCGCTCCGCGTACCAGCCCACAGTGGCTGCTTCCAATATAGGGGTGCTTCGTCCAGGAGGTTGCAACACATTACGCGTCCCGCAGCCCTAAACTTCAGGACAACTCGGCGCAGCCAGAGAAACACGGGACCGATATAGTGTAACGTCGTTCCGACCGATGGTCAATCGTCTGGTCACCAACCCGAATAAACGGCAGTAAGTTTGAGAGCAGTTTTGCTCCTATCAAGTTGCAACTTCCTACACAGTGCGAAAAGTCAGATATGCCGAGACGGCAGAGCACCTGGCTAAGTCAGTGCATCTATAGGCTTGTGATCCATCTTGATTCCTCACGCAGTTGGCCCCTTGAATGCATCATAAAGTATATGCAGGGCCCGCACCCCTACGAATTCGGTCCTCAACTGTTCTGGAGGTTTCACATGAAATTTGGAAGCGCCCTTCTTACTTTGGCAATGGTTGCCACTGTGCCCGCCTTTGCTACCCCCATTACCGCTGGCAGTCTCGTTCCCGCAGCCCCCGTCGCCACAACCCCTGCGAACCTTACGATCATCTCCCCGGTCCGCAGTGGAACCATCTCGCCGGGAACGTTTACGGCCACCTATGACACAGCGGTGTTTCGGGATTCCGCAAATCCCTTCTGCGCGAATTGCCTGGATTTCAGTTACTTCGTGTCGAATACCGGTGCTGCCGGTGTTATCGAACGGATCACTGGCTTCAGCTTCGATAGCCTCTTGTTGGATGTGGGCTTTCTCACCAACACAGGCGGAATCGCCCCGCTGACCGTCGACCGCAGCGCAAATGGCAACGTGATCGGCTTCAACTACCTGCCCAGCGTGATCAATCCTGGCCAGCACAGCGACTTCCTCATCATCCGGACCAACGCCACCGACTACACCAATGGCTTGATCTCGATCCAGGATGGCTCTGCGGGTACCGGTTCGGCTTATCAGCCAGTTTCCCCCTCAGCAGTACCTGAGCCTTCCTCGCTTCTGCTCCTCGGCACCGGCCTCATCGGCGTCGCCGGAGTGGCGCGGCGGAAGTTTGCATCAACCTTTGGCGTCTAATAGCGCTAAACAATCTCTGCGCAGTGGAGAAACGGGAGCCTTCGGGCTCCCGTTCTCATTGAATCCCCTTCACGTAAGACCGAGGCGCGAAAGATTTCTACTTACCCTGCAGACTTTTGCTCATCATGCCAAACAGGTCAATAATCCCCCTAAAACTTAGGTGCGCAAGGCCTTGCACTGCATCATTCAGCACTCACATCACTCCGTGCTAAAGATTGGCATCACAAATGCTGTCTATACTTGTGCAGGACGACAGTCCTACACACCTGGCTTTAGCTGTTCTGGAGGTTTTACATGAAACTTGGAAACGCTCTTCTCGCCTTGGCTTTCGTTGCGGCTGTCCCCGCATTCGCCACCCCCCTCACCCCCGGCGGTCTCGTTCCCGCAGCCCCGATTGGCGCAACGGCTGCGAACCTTACGCTCCTATCCCCGGTCCGCAGCGGAACCATTTCACCGGGAACGTTTACGGCCACCTACGACACAGCGGTATTTCGGGATTCCGCAAACCCCTTCTGCGCGAATTGCCTGGATTTCAGTTACTTCGTGTCGAATGTCGGCTCCTCCGGCGTTATCGAGCGGATCACTGGCTTCAACTTCGACAATTTGATGGTGGATGTAGGCTACCTCACGAATTCTGGCGGCCTCGCTCCGTTGACCATCGATCGTAGCGCGAACGGTGGCGTGATCGGCTTCAATTACTTGCCCAGCGTCATCAATCCTGGCCAGCACAGCGACTTCCTGATCATCCGGACCAACGCCACCGACTATACCAACGGCTTGATCTCGATCCAGGATGGCTCGGCCGGCACTGGCTCGGCCTACCAGCCAGTTCTCCCCGCAGCAGTACCTGAGCCTTCCTCGCTTCTGCTCCTCGGCACTGGCCTTCTTGGCGCTGCCGGCGCGGCTCGTCGGAAGTTCAGCCTCTAACCCAGCGGTTTCAAACTTGCTGAAGGGAGCCCCATCGGGGCTCCCTTCATTTTTTCGCTATGTCTTTGAAGCACCCGGCGGCTTCCAAGACAATCCCTGAGCGGTTTGCCGGAGCTCTTACACCCCCCACGCCATCAGAACAGCATGCTCTATATCCAGGTCCAACGGCTCCATCCCGCCGCCCAGCTTCCCCGGTACGCCCACACCGGCCCCCACGGCGATCTCGCCGCCGACCTCTTCGCCGCCGAAGCCGCGACCCTCGCCCCCATCGGCGAACCCGGCTCCACCCAGGCGATCCGAACCGGTCTTGCGCTCGAACTCCCGGCCACGCATGGCGCGCTCGTCGAAGATCGCAGCGGCCTTGCCCTTCGCGGCATCACCACGTTAGCCGGCGTAATCGACCCCGGATATCGAGGCGAGCTCAAGGTCGTGCTCACCAATCTCGGCCCCGAGCCTCACCTCATCGCTCCCGGGCACCGCGTCGCCCAGCTGCGCTTCGTCGAACGCATCCAGGCCATCTTCGAGGAGACCGACAAGCTCGCCGAAACTACCCGCAACGTGGCCGGATTCGGATCGACCGGCAGCTAGCCCGCGGGGCGCCGCAGCCTCGAAACCCCATGCGACAATCTCCTTAACGAGCCATGCCCATCCAGCACCCTTTTCCCGCAGCCTCTCCCGCGGCCAAACGTGTTCCCGCGCCGTGCGTCATCACACCCGCCCTGCTGAAAGGGCACAGCATCACGCCGGACGAGTATGCGCGCATCGAAGCGGCCCTGGGGCGGGTTCCGTCACTCACGGAGCTGGGAATCTTCTCCGTCATGTGGTCCGAGCACTGTTCTTACAAGAGCTCGCGCGTCCACCTCAAGCGCCTCCCCACAAAGGGGCAACGCACCTCCGGTCCCGGCGCCGTCGTCCAGGGCCCGGGCGAGAACGCCGGCATCATCGATGTCGGCGACGGCTGGGCCTGCGCCTTCAAGATCGAGTCCCACAACCACCCCAGCTACATCGAGCCCTACCAGGGCGCGGCGACCGGGGTCGGCGGCATCCTGCGCGACATCTTCACCATGGGCGCCCGTCCCCTCGCCATTATGGACTCCCTCCGCTTTGGCCCGCTCGCCCCGCCAGACCCGCCGCAAACTTCTGTCATCCTGAGCGAAGTCGAAGGACCTGTGGTCGCATCACCACAAGCCCCCACCTCAACCGACTACGCCAGGAACCACCAGATCGCCAATGGCGTCGTCCACGGCGTCGCCGGTTACGGCAACTGCTTTGGCGTCCCCAACCTCGGCGGCGAGACCCGCTTCGAGCCCTGTTATTCCGGCAATCCGCTCGTCAACGCCTTCGCCCTCGGCCTGGTTCGCACCGATGAGATCTTCTACGCCAAGGCCACCGGCGTCGGCAATCCCGTCCTCTACGTCGGCGCCAAGACCGGCCGCGACGGCATCCACGGCGCCACCATGGCCTCCGAAGAGTTCACCGGAGGCTCCGAGCAGAAGCGTCCCAACGTCCAGATGGGTGACCCTTTCCTCGAGAAGCTCCTGCTCGAAGCCTGCCTCGAAGCCATGAAAACAGGAGCCGTCCTCGGCATCCAGGATATGGGCGCCGCCGGCCTCACCTGCTCCACCTGCGAGATGGGCGCGCGCGGCGAACTCGGCCTCACCATCGAGCTCGACCTCGTCCCCCAACGCGAGACCGGGATGTCGAGCTACGAGATCATGCTCTCCGAATCGCAGGAGCGCATGCTGCTCGTCGCCCAACGAGGCCGCGAGGGGGAGGTCCTCGACGTCTTCGCCAAATGGGGCCTCGACGCCAGCATCGTCGGCATCGTCACCGCCGACGACATCATGCGCGTCACGCACCGCGGTGAGCTCGTCTGCGAGATCCCCAACAAGGCCCTCACCGATAACGCTCCCGTCTACAACCGGCCGGTCGGCGTGTGGCAGCCGCCCGTCCCGCGAGATCCACCGCCCTGGGTCCTTGAAGAGCTCCGGAAGCCGCGCGACTACACCGCCGATCTCAAAAAGCTTCTCGCCAGCGCAAATATCTGCGACAAACGCTACATCTACGAGCAGTACGACTCCATGGTCCAGACCAACACCGTCCAGGGCCCCGGCTCGGAGGCCGGCGTCATCCGTATCAAAGGAACGGGCGGCGCACACTCCGCTACCCCCACTGCCGAGCCCGGCGCTCAGCCCAACCTCTCAAACCCTGTCATTCTAAGCGGAGCGGAAGAATCCCCGTATTCCGCCCGTGCCACCAAAAAGGCCAACACCGAGCCCACCCACCTCGACCCCATCGCCGTAGACCACAGCATTCTCGGCAAGTTAGCCCACCTCATCGCCGATTCCACCCCGCAAGGCGAAGCCACCCTCGCCACCCGAAGCGAAGACGCCGCCAACCCCGTCGTAGCGCCCGACGCAACTCACGAGTCCGGCAGCGCCACAAATCCGGGTGCCCCATCCTCCGCGCACTTTGCGGAGGGTGGGGTATCGAGCGAAGCTCGACCGTCTTCTTTGGGAGAATTAAAGAAGCCCGAGCGCGGCCTGGCCATGGCTCTCGCCGGCAACAGCCGCTGGTGCTTCCTCGATCCCAAACTCGGAGCCATGCACGCCGTCGCCGAAGCCGCACGCAAGGTCGCCTGCACTGGAGCCACCCCTGTCGCCGCCACCAACTGCCTCAACTTCGGCAACCCCGAAAAGCCCGAAATCATGGCCCAACTCTCCGCTGCCATCGACGGCATCGCCGAAGCCTGCACCGCCCTCGGAACCCCCATTACCGGCGGCAACGTCAGCCTCTACAACGAGACCCGCGGCGAAGCCATCTACCCCACCCCCGTCATCGGCGTCGTCGGCATCCTGGACGACGTCACCAAAGCCGTCCCGAATCATTTCCAGCGAGAAGGAGAACTCATCGCGGTGTTCTCTCCGTATTGCGCCGAGTTCGACGCGGATCGGGATGATTACACCTATGAAACTTCGTTTGGATCATCCGCTTTCGCTCAGGTCGTGCTCAACGAGATGTGGGGAGTGCCTCCCGGACTTGCACTCAACTACGACCGTCGAGCCACTGATGCCGTACTCGAGCTGTCTAGAAGAGCCCTGCTGAGCTCGGCCAGTGACATCTCCGATGGTGGTTTTGCGGTAGCTGTCGTGAAGGCCAGTTTGCCTCGTAACCTTGCAGCACAAGTCAACGACTTAGCGCACAAGTCTTCTGCAGCTACGAGTTTGTTCTTTGAAGACGCCGCTTCGTTCCTGCTCTCGTTTCCCCAGTCTTCCTTGGCTGAAATCCGCGAGGTTCTTAAGGCGCAAGGCATGGGCGGTTTGCACGTAACCGGTCGAATCGGTGGACAGTATCTCGAAATAAAACAACAGGGGGATATGTTGGTTTCGGCTTCGTTGCAAGACCTCCGCGCCGCCTACTCCAACACCCTCGAATCCCAACTAGCCGCCGAGGTAGTCACCGCATGATCGACATCGACAACTACAAGCGCGCCATCCAATGGCTTCGTCGCGGTCTCGCGGAACTGGATCGTGAGCCCGGCGACCCAGCCGTTCAGGCCAGCGTGCTGCAGAGCTTCGAAGTCACTCACAACCTCTCGGAAAGTCTCCTGCGGCAGGCCTATGTCTCTCTCGGCGAAGATTCAGAGGCCGCGTATCTCAGTGCTCGCGAGCTCATGTGGCGAGCCAATGAAGAGGGAATCGCATTCCCATCGTGCAAACAGTGGCTGGAGTATGGTCTTGCTCTTGAATCGATGAGTGAGGCCATGATGCTGTCGCTACCGCAGAGCATCGAGAACGCCCCTCAACTTTTGTCACGCTCCGCGCAGGATTTAGAGTCGTTTGCGCATTGCCTCGAAAAAAGGCTGGCCAACAATGCCTGATCCGCGGCACCTCCTCATCGCAGTCGCACCAGAGCAAACTGTTCCCTGTTCCCTATCCCCTGTTCCCTCCGACGACGAGCACAGCGAGTCCGCCACCCCCTTCGACAAACTCCGCGAACACTGCGGCGTCATGGCCATCTACAACCACCCCGACGCCGCCCGCCTCACCTACTGGGGCCTCTACGCCCTCCAGCACCGCGGCCAGGAGTCCGCCGGCATCGCCACCTCCGATGGCGACCACATCACCGACATGAAGGGCATGGGCCTCGTCTCCGAGATCTTCACCGACCCCGTCCTCGCCCGGCTCCCCGGCCACATCGCCATCGGCCACACCCGCTACTCCACCACCGGCGACTCCGCCCTCCTCAACGCCCAGCCCATCTCCGTCGACTCCACCAAGGGCCTCATCGCCATCGCCCACAACGGCAACCTCGTCAACCTCGGAACCTCAAAAGAACGCCTGGAACGCGACGGCGCCATCTTCTCCACCACCTCCGACTCCGAGATCATCGTCCAGCTCATCGCCCACTCCCGCCACACCACCCTCGTCGACGCCATCGCCGACGCGCTCGCCGAGGTCGACGGCGCCTTCTCCATCGTCATGATGACCCGCAACCGCATCTTCGCCGCCCGCGACCCGCACGGCTTCCGCCCCCTCTCCATCGGCCGCATCGAGGGCACCGGCGGCGCACGGGATTCCTTCGTGTTTGCTTCGGAGACCTGCGCCTTCGACCTCCTCCACGCCAAGTACGAGCGCGACGTCGAACCCGGCGAGCTCATCATGGTCTCCGAAGATGGCGTCACCAGCCGCCGCTTCGCCCCCGGCACCACCCCGCCCGCCTCTTGCATCTTCGAGCACGTCTACTTCGCCCGCCCGGACTCCCGCATCTTCGGCCGGCCCGTCCAGAAATCCCGCGACGAGATGGGCCGCCAATTGGCCAGGGAATCGCCTGTCGACGCCGACCTCGTCGTCCCCGTCCCCGACTCCGGGGTCACCGCGGCAATCGGCTACGCGGCCGAGTCCGGCATCCCTTTCAACTTCGGCCTCATCCGCAACCACTACGTCGGCCGCACTTTTATTCAGCCGGAGCAGCGCGTCCGCGACTTCGGCGTCCGCATGAAGCTCAACCCCGTTCGCTCCCTACTCGAGGGCCGGCGCATCATCCTCATCGATGACTCCATCATCCGCGGAACCACCTCCCGAAAGATCGTCCGCATGTGCCGGCTCGCAGGCGCAAAAGAGGTCCACCTCCGCATCTCCTGTCCGCCCACCATCTCGCCCTGCTTCTACGGCGTCGACACACCCAGCAAAAAAGACCTCATCGCCGCCAACAGCTCGGTCGAGCAGATCCGCCAGTTCATCGAAGCCGACTCGCTTGCCTACCTCTCGCTCGTCGGCCTCACCCACTCCTGCACCACCGGCGAACCCAGAAACGGCCTCTCCCCAGCCTCCTTCTGCACCGCCTGCTACACCGGGCACTACCCCACCCAATGGGTCGACGTCGAAGAGATCCTCCCAGCCACCGTCAACGCGTAAGAGCCAAAGCCAACCGCCTCTGCTCTTCTAGCTGTCATTCCTCTGCTTTTTGTTGTTGTCATTCCTTCTGCTTTTGTTTTCATCTCTTCTGCTTTTGTTTTCATCTCTTCTGTTTTTTTGTTTCATCTCTTCTGCTTTTCTTTGTTGTCATTCCGAGCGAAGCCGAGGAAACCCGCTTCTCTACCACCACGTCTTCCGCTCTCCCGTTACTCCGTATCTCCGGTCGGGCTCGTGGCCGTAAACTCCGAGCAGCAAGGCTTCTGCCGCGGCTGAAACTCCATGAACTCGATTCGCGACTGGTCCGGGTCGAACACATTCAACTGCATCTTCCCGTCCTTCCCCATCTGAGACTTCCGCGTCTGCGGATCCGCCCATCCGTTTGCGATCAACTGCTTCGTCGCATCGTTGATGTCCTTCACCCCCAGGCTCACGTGGTTCATCACCCCGAGCTGCCGCGCGCCCGCATCCGGCTTCGCCCCGAGCATGTACTCCACCCAATCCGTTCCTTCCGGCACCTGCAGGCTCACCCAGTCCACCCTTCCCTCCTGCATCCCGCCGTACCAGTACGGCCGAAAGCCCAGCAGTTGCCGATAGAACGCGTCCTCCGCGTCACGGCTATGCACCTCCCACCCGGCATGGATGATCCTCCGCGAGGTCGGCGCTCCCGCCTTTCCCACTGGCGTCATCTCGGTCGGCCTTCCCGCCGCGGCCCGCGATTCCCGCACAAACGCCACCCGATTGCCCTCCGGGTCCGTCATCTCAATCTCGTCCTTAGCCGCCGTCCCCGCGTCTACCTTGATTCCATGCGCCTCGAGGTAGCTCCGCATCGCGGGCACATCCCTGGTCAGAAAGCCGACCTCGGCAAGCCTGCTCTTGGGTGCCGGCGAAGGCGCGGACGATATCGGCTCCACCTCGATCCTCTGCCGCATCCCAACTGAAAATCGCATCAGCCCGCCCGGCTCATCCGTCTCCGGAAGCCCCAGCCGCTCGCCATAGAACGCCTTCGCCGCCGCCGAGTCCGCCGCATAGAACCGCACATACGCAATGCCCGTAATCTCCGGCCGCTTCACGCCCTGCGACCAGCTCAAGCTCGCTGCCGACAGCAGCGAAGCCAACACACAGCAAAACCGTTTAGCCATGCGGCGAACTCTAGCCCATCAACGCAGCCCCGGTCAATGAGTCCCGGTCAACGAGTCCCCGGTCAACGGGCGCCGGGCACGCCCAGCCACCTCTCCCTAGGCCAGGTCGAACAGCAGAAACTCGCCGCCCCGGTCGCTCTCGATCGTGACCGCCTCTTCCCCGCTCAGGGCCAGACCGTCCCCAGCCTTCAGCACGCCCCCGGCAACTGAAACTTCACCGCGAGCGACCTGCAGCCAGGCGTACCCATGCCGAAAGGTGTGGCTCACCGCGGCTCCGGCATCCAGTCTGGCCGCCAGCAACTCCGCGTCGCTCGCGATCGCAAACGACCCGTCGCGGCCATCTTCGCCCGCCAGCAGATGCAGCCTGTTCGGCTCCTCCTGCACCCGGAAACGCCTCTGCTCATATACCGGCTTGATGCCCGTCTTATTCGGCGTCAGCCAGATCTGCATCAGGTGCAGCGTCTCGGTACCGCTCGGGTTCATCTCCGAGTGACGTACCCCCGTCCCCGCGCTCATATGCTGCAGCTCCCCCGGAACCAGCGTCTCGCTCGACCCCATCGAGTCCTCATGCTTCACCGCGCCCTCCAGCACATAGGTCAGGATTTCCATATCCTTGTGCGGATGTTTGCCGAAACCCATCGACGGCGCAACATAATCCTCATTGATCACCCGCAACGCGCGAAAGCTCATGTGCCGGGGATCGTAGTACTCCGCGAAACTGAGGCTGAAGTTCGAGTTCAACCATCCATGATTCGCGTGTCCACGCTCTGCCGCAGGCCGTATCGAAAGCATCGTCGTTACCTCGGAGCTTCAGATGAGATCGCCGAAAATCGGATGCAACCAGCCACAAACCACGCCTATGCCTGCTCCGCACCCATGAACAGATAATCCATTGACCAACCCGGGTTTATCCCATGCTGCCGAACCAGAGTCGCCAGTTGAGCGTAGTGCCGTACCGAGTGCATCAGCATATGCACCAGCACGGTTCGCCGCGAGGCGCTCAGAGTCCCTGCGCTTCGGGTCTGAAACGAGATGCGATGCTCCCAGTCGAACTCCTGCCGCGCAAGCAGCTCTCGTAAGATCCCCATCGCTAGATCGTGGGTCGCAAAAATCTCTTTCGCGCTTCCCTAACCGACTTCGTCGTACGAACTCTCCGGCAGATCTGCCAGTCGCTGCGCGTACCGTATCTCGACCGCAACGATGTGGAAGGCAGAGTTCGCCTACTAAATTCCTTCTTCAGGATTCTTAACAGCTGGTCGCGACAGACGTCTGCTCGCATGTGTTCGAACATATTAGCCATCGTTTTGTCCTTCCGCAGTTGGTTGGAAACCTCCCCAAGCCGCTTCGAGAGTTCTTCACCGGAGAAGCGACTGGCGATAAATGCATCAGCCTGTGCCGACCGCCAGCGCTCATATTCTTCTCTGATTTGCATATCCGCTAGGGATCGGGAGTGTTCGGCAGAACGAGTTGCCTCTTGCTTCAGCCGAGTTTCCTCCTCCGCTTGGCGCTTGCGCTTTGTATTGTAGGACTTGGGTATGCTCTGATCGCCCTCTAAATGCAACGGCGGGCGGGGCAGAGGGGAGCTCCGCAGCAGGGCAGCGTTAGGCTCCGTCGAGATGGCCGCGCGGATGGGAGCCTGAGGGGCTCTCGGGTACATGTGCTGCTTCACTTCGGGGACTTGGGGCTTCGCCCAGGCTGGGATGGAGCGGGCCGTTGGCCCTGATTCTCGCCGGGTCAGGCAGCCAGCTGCAGCAGGAGGACGGCGTTGAGCACGATGACGATCGAGACGATCGTCCAACCGGCGACCCGGGTGCGGGTGGCGCTGGCAAAGGTATCCATCACCGAACCGCGGCTCGTCAGGATCAGCAGAGGGATGAGCGCGGCCGGGAGGGTAAAGCTGAGGACCACCTGCGAGAGGGTAATGATCTTGAGCGGCTTGAGGCCGATGGCGATGACGGCCAGGGCCGGAATGATGGTGATCAGCCGGCGAAGGAAGATGGGGAACTTGATATCGAGGAAACCTTCAATGATGACCTGTCCGGCCATGACGCCGACGGTGGACGAGGAGAGGCCGGAGCAGAGGAGGGCGATTGCGAACGCCGCGGCGGCGAGCGGGCCGAGCAGGGGACCGAGGGTGTGATGGGCCACCTCGACGTCATCGACGACCACGCCGTGGGTGAAGGCGACCGCGGCCATGATGAGCATGGCTGAGTTGATCAGCCAGGCGCCGTTCATGGCGGCGAAGACGTCGATCAGTTAGAAGCGGAGGAAGCGCAGGCGAACCGGCTGACTGGGGAGGTGACTGGGAAGGTGACTGGGGAGGTGTTGGACGGGAGGCGTAGGCGTGGACGCGTGGCCCCCCACGGGGGTGGCTGCGAGCTCCTTGAGCCGGGGCTGGACGAGCGCCGAATGGAGGTAGACGACATGGGGCATGACGGTTGCGCCGAGCATGGCGACGGCCAGGTAGATGCTCTCGTGAAAGCTGGCGGAGGAGCTGGTGTCCAGAGTTGGAACCAGGGTATGGAAGGCGGCTTTATGCCAATCGGGGTTGGCGAGGAAGACCTCGAAGCCGTAGCACAGGCCGATGATGCCGACGAAGGCCATGACGCCTCGCTCGAGCCAGCGGAAGCCGGCGAGATCGAGCGCGAGGATGCCGAAGACGAGCACGGTTGCGACGACTGCCGCGGCCAGGAGGCTCTGGGTGTAGCTCCAGCCGTGCGCCAGCATGGCCGGGCCGAAGAGCAGGTAGAGGCCGAGAGCGGCGCCGAGGAACTCGGCCAGGTCGGTCGCGATAGCGGCGACCTCGGCCGCAACCCAGAGCGATACGGTTACGGGCCGGCTGAAGTGTTTGCGGCAGTTCTGCGGAAGGGTGAGGCCGGTGACGATGCCGAGCTTGGCGGAGAGGTACTGGATGAGAATGGCCATGGCGTTCGACCACAGCAGCACCCAGAGCAGGCGGTATCCGAAGCGGCTGCCGCCTTCGATGTTGGTGGCGAAGTTTCCGGGGTCGATATACGCGACACTGGCAACGAAGGCCGGACCGAAGTAGGTCCACATCTCGTTGCGGCGGAAGCGGGGAAAGAACCGGCCGTGGGGAGGTGTGGGCCCTGCGGTCGTCGAAGAGGCAGCAGCGGCGGCGGCGGGGGACGCGCTGAACTCAAGCGGGGGTTGAACTTCCTCCATGCTCTTTGAGTATAGAGACACAACTCCGGCCCGCAAGCGGTTGCCGGATTTGTCGGGCCCGCGGCGGGGGGTACCGGCGGTGCTAGGCTCAGAGCGATGAAGGTTCTTGTGATTGGCGGAGGTGGGCGCGAACACGCTCTGGTGTGGGGGCTGCGCCGCTCGACTCGGGTGGATGAGGTGGTCTGCGCACCGGGCAATGCAGGGATCGCGGGGTTGGCGCGCTGCGTTGCTTTAGACGTGAACGATCTGGACGCAACGGTCGCAATCGCGCTCGCGGAGCAGCCCGGACTGGTGGTGGTCGGGCCGGAGGTGCCGCTGTCGCTGGGGCTTGTGGACGCGCTGCAGGCGCGGGGAGTTCGGGTCTTCGGGCCGACGATGGAAGCAGCGCAGCTGGAGACGAGCAAGTCCTTCGCCAAGGAGTTCATGCGCAAGAACGACATCCCGACGGCCGGCTACGCGGTGTGCACGAGTCCGAACGAGGTGGGGGAGGCGCTGCGGGATTTCGGCGTTCCGGTGGTGGTGAAGGCGGACGGGCTGGCGGGGGGCAAGGGGGTGGTGATCTGCAACACGCACGGGGAGGCGGAGGCTGCCGCGGCGCGGATGTTCTCGGGAGACCTGCTGGGCGTGGCGGTCGAGGATGTTGTCCTGGAGGAGTTTCTGGTGGGCGAGGAGCTCAGCTTCTTTGCGCTCTCGGACGGTGTGACCGCGGCGCCAATCGGGGCGGCGCAGGATCACAAGCGGGTGGGGGAGGGCGATACCGGGCCAAATACGGGAGGCATGGGGGCGTACTCGACCGATGATCTGATGGGTCCGGAGATGCGGGCGTGGCTGACGGCAAATGTAGCGCAGCGCGTCGTGGACGGGATGCGCGACCAGTGGAGCGAGTTCCGCGGCATCCTGTTCTGCGGGCTCATGATGGTTCCGCGCGGACCGGGAACAGTGCAACCGATGGTGCTCGAGTTCAACACGCGATTCGGCGATCCGGAGACGGAGGCGCTTGTGTTGCGAATGGAGACGGACCTGCTGGATGTTCTTGAGGCTTCGGTGGACGGAAGAGCCCACACTCTGGATGTGAGGATGAAGCCGGGAGCCAGCGTCTGCGTGATCGCGGCGAGCGGCGGGTATCCGGGAACGTATGCGAGCGGGAAGGTGATCTCAGGGTTACAGGGTGTGCCATCGGATGTGGTGGTGTTTCATTGCGGAACGGCGGAGCGGGATGGTGAGGTGGTGACGGCGGGCGGACGCGTGCTGGGGGTGACGGCCTGGTCGGAAGTGGGGCTTGAGGATGCGTTGAGCAAGGTATACCCGGCCCTGGAGGCGATTGGGTTCGAGAACATGCAATACCGGCGTGACATTGGATGGCGGGCGCTGAAGGAGAGCCGATGACGGCACTGAGTGGAGAGGAGCTGATGGCGTGGGTTGAGAAGACGTCCGAGCGATGGCTAGCGTTATTGGGGCAGCATCCAGAGGCGCTCGCGATCGAATGCGACATCATGGGGACAGGGATGGTGGCGAAGCTGCTGCAGCACGTCGATAGAAGATTGGCAGAGCTCACAATCTCAGAGCGATCTACCGAAAAGAGCTGCGGAGACAGAAAGAGGACAAGCAGCTCGCACAGCGGCTCTATAACGAACTACTCGCACAGATCCAGCAATACAAGCAGAAGGCTGACCTCATCATCATTCCGGATGGGACTCTTCATCTGATGCCCTTCGCTGCCCTGATTGACGAGAGCGACTATGTGCTGAAATCGCACACTGTAGATGTGGCCCCCTCGTCAACCGTCTTCGATCTTCTGAGTAAGCGGGTAGCCGGCAAGGAAGCAATCTCCATGCCTTACATTGGAATTGCAGCATGGACGCAAGCGGCAGATACACGCAACTTCGTCACAGGGCCATCAGCGGCCCACAACGAAGCCAGCTCGTCTCACTCCCGGACAGCCAGAAAGAAGTCAAGACTATTGCCACAGACTTGCCCCACCCGAGTACGATTCTATTGGGCAGCGACGCCACTGAGTCTAGGTTCAAGCATCTCCCCCTCAGTAGCACCGAGGTTGTCCATCTGCTGAAGATTTGTCATAAGGTTCAGATTTCGGAGACGGTGAAAGCCGCCCAGTAGTACGGATGGTCGAATGGTTTCTCTTCGGGGTCCTTAGCGAAGAGCAAGGTCCGGACATCGGCGGCCAGCGACCCGAGAGGGTTGGGCGCCTTGGTGAAGGGATCGACAAGGTTGTAGAGCTCGTCCGCGCTGACGTTGCGAAGCCAGCTCTGCGCGACGTGTAGGGCCTGCGCGGGAGATTTGCCCGGGTGGCGTCCGCCATTGTCGGTAGAACTCACCCATCAGCGCGGCCGCAGCCAGGTCGTCGACGGGCCATTGGCTGGCGATCACGGTAGCGGCTCCGTGGGAGAGAAGGGCCGCCGGGTTCATCAGCAAAACGCCAAGAGGGGACCACCGCGGTTTCGCAGGCAGAGAGAACCACTTCGCTCAGTTTGCTGTTGTTGAGGATCGGCAGAAGCGTGTCGAGCGCGAGGGGCTCTCCGTTGGCGAGCAGCAGGTGCGACTGGAAGGGATCGGCGGTATCGAAGTTGCCGTGTGTGCAGAAGTGCGCGACCGTGGTGTTCGGAAGGGCCGTGAGGACTTTGTATCGCGCGAAGCGTCAGAACCAGTTAGTATGTCGATTTGGTTGGCAGGTCGGACGCCTGAATCCAGGCGACTTCCAGCGCGGCGCATTTGAGCCTGCGAAAGGGCGTGGGCGGGTCCGCAACCAGCAGTGTCCCGGCGACGCGGTGGACCCGGACTTGCCAGAGATGCTGCGTACCGAATCGCGTAGCCGCGCGCCGGATCGGCGGCTTGGAGAGGCAGCATGCCAAGTCCTCCCTGGGGAAACCACACGAGTTCCGCGTTTTCGTGCACGCCGAGATCCTGCAGGTAGGCGATCACGAGCCTCCAGAGTAGAGCGGAGAGAGGCTCGGCGATAGAGAGAATTTGTCCTTCCACGCGTCGGGGTTGGTGTTCTTGAAGCAATAGCGCGCCATTCAGCTGTTGATTTGAGGATTGGTAATGTCAGCGAGCAGCATCGCTCTGAGGTGTTCGCTGCCGAGGTTTGGGAGCGGGCAGATCCGTTCGCCTCCGTTGGCGATGATCGCCACCAATCCTTGTTTGGGGGCAAAGACCGGGAATAGCAGGGCACCGCCGGGAGGCACCAGACTTCTGATCTGGTCGAGCGTCATGGTGGACTTCTCGAGAATCCAAAGTCGGGCTCTCCCGCGCTCTAAGGCCTTGAGTCCTTCAGCGTGTTCGGCACCTCGGAGGTGGCAGTACGCGAGCCAGCTGTAGGAGTCATGCAGATCGAAAATGGATTCGAGGCGTCCGCTGCGGGTGCTGGCTTGCGCGAGGCGGAGTTCCGCTTCGTCGACTGCGGTTTCGAGGTAGCGCACCGCAGTGGCGAAGTCGCCTGTGGAGAAGAGGCCTTCGGCAGCGAGTTGGCCGAGCACGCGACGTTCGGAGGAATCGTTGGGACTTTGCAGCATCGCAAGCGCATCATCGACGTGGTGAAGGAGATCGGCAAGCCGGGAAGAATCACCGAGCTTCAGCAGTGAACCATTCGGAGCGGGGTGCTGTGTAAGTGGGTGACCAGTCCATTAGACTCTCCTGCCCGGCCCCTAGCCTTCAGCACCGCACCGATGTATGCTCATCGCAACATGAAGCACCGTTCACCGCTCTTCCGAATGACGCCGATTCTGCTGGCAGCCGCGACCTTTGCGGCCGGATTGCAGGCTTGCGCTCAGGCCCCCGCCGGAGCCAAGCCGAAGCACGAAGACACCGAGCTCTATCAGCCCGTCCCGCCCCTGGTCACCCCCGCGGCCACCGTCGGCATGCCGCCGTCCGACGCCATTGTCCTCTTCGACGGCAAGGACACGCATCAGTGGGTTTCCGCGAGGGACAGCACCACGCCCGCCGATTGGGAAGTGCACGACGGCGTGATGACGGTGAAGAAAGGCGGAGTCGGCAACATCCAGACCAAGCAGAAATTCAAGGACTACCAGCTTCACATGGAGTGGAAGATTCCCGCCAGCATCGAGGGTGAAGGACAGGCTCGGGGCAACAGCGGCCTCTTCCTGGCGTCCACCGGCCCCGGCGACGCCGGTTACGAGTTGCAGATTCTCGACAACTACAACAACGAGACCTATACCAATGGCATGCTTGGGAGCCTGTACAAGCAGGCCGTTCCGCTGGCCAACGCCGCCCGAAAGCCCGGCGAATGGTCCAGCTATGACGTTGTTTGGGCCGCGCCACGCTTCAACGCCGACGGGACCATGAAGAGCCCGGCTTTCGCCACCGTATTCGAAAACGGCGTGCTGGTCGAGGACCACTTCCAGCTCAAGGGCGAGACCCTTTACGTCGGACAGCCCTTCTATAAGGCCTACAACAGCGCGCCCATCAAGCTGCAGGCACACGGTGACAAGAGCGAACCGATCAGTTTCCGCAACATCTGGGTGCGCGAGGTGAAACAGTGGGATGTCGAGCCCCACAACTAGATACTCCTGATGGCACCTCCGCGCCTTTCGTCAGCGATTTATCGTGCTCTCCGGATCGTGCGTTCAACAACATAGAAGGCTGCGTTGGCTAAGATGATCTCCGCGTCATTGCAGCCTTTCAGGAAAAGCAGTTAACTTCGCACCCGCACGCGTTAGTGCCGCAGTATTGATACATCCGGCGCATTACGAACCGATGGCACTCGATCATGTCCTCCTAACAAAGGAAGGGCGCGAGGTTCAGAATTGATCATCGCTGGAGGCATCGACAAGGTAGCCACTACTCAGGCGCCCTACGATCATTTCAGACGGCATCGAGAGCAAGGAGTTCCATGGACGTTTTGGTCCAACATCAGACCGGATACCTAGGTGCCAGCACAGCCAAGCCGATGATTTTAGCGTGGCTTGACAGTGTGCTGGATCAAAGAACTTCTCCATGAAAGGCAGGGTGTATTGCGAGATGTTCGCCGGATGAGCGGGCTACTTCGACCTGGAACGTTTGGTGGTCTGTTCTGGCCCACCCCCGTTTGTCGGGGATCAAGCCGCGTGTGAGTTTTGGCATCTGAAAGTTCCGATACCCGATGGTGGCATTCAGGTTGAAGGTTTTAGAGGGTATCTGCGCGGGCGCGAGCGGCAAGGAGGAGGGGTAGAAGCGAGCAGGCGGATGTGGCGCATTTGGGATAACCTGAGGGTAGGCGGCCATCATGCACCGCTAATGGAAGTCGCGTCCAGCGGAAAGTGTCTCCGGATCAGGCGTTCGTGGCGACGGAACTGACTCGTGAAGCGATGAGCCAGTCATGTTCGGGAACAGTCGTTCCGTTGAGCACCAGAGGTGAACGGCCGCGTAGTTCCAGGGTATCTGCTAGCTGCCGTTCTGGTTCAACGTTTGGACCTGGCTGATCTGCCACAGACCTCCATTCTGCTGGCTGATTTTGCTGTGCCAATTGCTGGTTTGCATTCGCCGGAGAATCCTCATCCTCGACCGTCCGCCTGGGCTGTTCCAATCACCGCCCATAGACCATTCCGAACGTTCCCGATCCTCCAACAGGAGCAAGAGCGGCGCCTCCATCCGACCCCGTTTCGGTCGGCCAGTTCGCAGGTTTGTTGATCTGAAAGTTCTGCCCCCGAAAGGTGACCATGCGTGCCCCGACTCCAAGCTGCGCTCGATCGAGGGCCACCGGTCCCTCGGCACCATACTGCCCAGTGTTGGGATCCTGCTGCTGGCCATGCTCATCCGGCTGCTCGGCAGCCTAGAGTTTCGCTCCGGCAACGACCTCCACCGGCCGGTTCTTGATGCGCTCGCCATCGTGAAGAAGTATGCCAGCAGTCGCCTGCAGGTCTATCCGTCCGAAGAGCGCGTTCCTGTCACCGAGATCGTGCGGGGTTCGTTTATCTGTACCTTTGGTTTTTTGCAAGCCAGGGCAAAGAGTAGAGAAGGACTACACCGAAATTCTGTGCGCTTCTCAATGTCTGCGCCTACGATCATGTTTCCAAGATCCGCGAAACGATGGGACTCTCTCTTGCTGACCTTGTCCACATCGGTTATCTAAGAAGCTGAGATATCACATCGATGTCATCGAAGGCCGGCTACAAACTGGTCCTAACGCCAGGTTGTGCGATGAACGAAGTCTTAGTCCTGACGCAGCGTAAGCAGCTTGCCTTTGCCGCTGTGCATACCGAGTCCCGATGTCGGGCTCAAGGGAATTAACTAGAACGGCGTTGATCAAGCAGTGTGTGAGCCGATCTAAGGCGACAGATCTGGCCAAAAAACTAGCTCCCGAGACACTATTTCACCGTCTCGACTATGTCGCTTCTCAGGTGAGCGGCGATCACAAAAAGAACAATTCAAGAACCGGCAGGATACCTCATCACATTATCTCGAGGGCATGCTGCCCCCCTGGCTTCCGATCTGTGGCACGCGCCCCTGCTCCATCCCACGCCCCTGTTCCATCCTGCGCCCCTGTTCCATCCCAAGCCGCGTCTGATTGGGCACTCCTGCCTGCCCCGGTCGAAGCTCCGCCTGCGCTTGCCGCACACCTCCCGGCGTTTGGGCCGACAGCATCTGGCCCGTCGGTCGCGCATCAAACCCGCCCCGCCCCTGCACCGGCGCAACCACCCGGTCCGCAGCCAAAGGTCGCGGCGCCGCCGCAATCAGGGGACGACCGCGGTTCTGGTTGAAAAACTGCTGCCGGTTCGCCGCCGCTGCCTCCCTGATCTGCTGCTGCGCCGTCATCGGAGCAAGCCGCGGGCTGTGGAACGCCACAATCTCCGCCGCGACAGGTCGCGCCTGGATCCCGCCCGGACCGTTGTAACTCACCCGGTTGATCGCCACGTTGCGAGTATTCCCGAAGGTGTTGTTGATCACCGTGTTGTTCACCACCACCGTCCGGTTGTACACATTGCGGACGTTGTTGACGTTGACCCGGTTCACGGCCTCGTTGTAAAAAAAGTCGTTTCCGCGCCAGTATCCGCCGTGGTATCCAGACCCGTAGTAGCCGCAGCCATAAGCCACGCCCCCGTAGAAGCCGACGTGCCGTCCCCAGAACCCGGGGTGAAATCCATAATGCCGGTGCCAGACCCCCCAGTACCCCGGCGTCCATAGAGCGCCCGCAAACGGCGCCGCGACCCAAGCTCCAGGAACCCAGTAGTAGCCGCCGGGTCCATAATTCCAGTATCCCGGTGTCCACAGATAGTTCGGCGCAGGCGCTGGAGGCTGGTCGTAGACCGGCAGCGGCGGCGGAGCATTCTCGGCCTCCTCCGTCACCTGGTTGTACGCGCCCTGTTCGCCATCGCTCCAGTCAGGGTTGCCCTGGTCTGGGTAGCCCCGAGCCGGATATCCCTGAGCCGGATATCCCTGAACCGGGCCGCTCTGGTCCGGTTGGCCCTGGCCGGGATAGCTCTGGTTTGGAGCTCCACTCTGTACGCCATAGCTTTGGCTCTCGTTCGCGCGAACCGGCTCCGGAGCGGGTACCCCCTGCGGAACCCGGCGCTCGATCGGCGCCCCATTCTGCGCATACACCTCCGTCCGCTCCTGGCTCACATTGCTCATGTGCGCGCCCAGAACGCGGCCGCTCGGCGATTCCAGAACGCGTCCACTTGGCGACTCAAAGACGCGTCCGCTCGGCGACTCCAGAAGCCTCCTCGATCCTTGTGATCCCTGTCCCGGCACATACAACGCGTTGGCCGGAGACTGCTCCCCATAGCCGTACTCGGGTACGGAAGCCATGTTCGCGTCGGCTGGATCGGGACCGGTGCTGTCGACCGCCACCAGCCCTCCCCGCTGATTCGTGCGGCACCCGGTCGCGCTCGCCAGCAGAACAGCGGATCCTACCAGCGATCCGAGCACCATCTCTCTCCCAAACACGAGCCCGAAGCGTCGCATACCCCGTACCTCGATCTGTTCTAACTCGGCTTGCGCCACTTAGTTCCGCGGCCCAGACCCACGCCCGCCGTCTAGATTCCTCCGGGGTTACGAGAGTCATCTGTGTCGATCACACCAGACCGGCGCCGCGTCTCGCGATTCGAGACCCCCCACCAGCCGGCGCCGGCGCGAGGCATCCCCGCCAGTTCTCCCATCCACCCCACTGGACCTTCTGCGAGCCGTACCCGCTACCCTTGGCTCGAGACCGGTCGGTTCGCCGCCTGCTCCGCCGTCACCGCCGCGCCAATCACCCGGGTCTCCGGCAGGTCCGGCACAATCTCCACCGAGTACCCCTGCAGCGGGCTCATCTTCACCATCTCCTGCAGATACCCCTTCAGCATCGGCAGATCGACGAATCGAGCGTTGAAGCCCGTCAGGAAGAACTTTCCCGGTCCGCTCTGGTGCACCGAGGACGTCGTCGCTGCCGCCAGCGCCTTATGCCACAGCCGCTTGAACTCGAGGCATCGCTGGTCCGGAGCGTCGCGGTCCTTCGCCGTCTCAAACACCTCCTCCGGCTCCATGTCCAGGAAGCGCAGGCGCATGGCGCGATGGCCCATGATGCCCTCCATGTGGCCGCGCCCGCCGCAGCCGCAGAAGCGCTCCTTGTCGTCGAGCGTCACCACCGTATGTCCGCCCTCCCACACGCCCGGTGCATACGGGTACCGGCCAAAGCCTATCCCCACGCCCAGCGTCCAGACGCGGATCATGCTGTCGAGCTTCCCGTGCGCGCTCGCCAGTCCCGTCGCCACCCCGTCCGCATCGTTCAGGATCGTCACCGGAGCCGTGATGCCGTGAGTTCCCAGGTGGGTCGCGATCAGCTCCTGCATGCGCGCGCCTTTCAGCTGTGGCAAATTCGGAGCCTCTTCGACCACGCCGTTCTTGATCAGGCCAGGGAGCGCCACGCCCACGGCGCCGATGTCCTTCGCCCCCTCAGCCGCGCGGACCACCTCTTCGCAAATCGTCTGCACCAGCAGGTCGGTGTGGAGCTCGACCAGGCCGTGCTCGTCGTTCAGGTTCTCCGGATAGGCCTGGATCGGGCCCGCAAGCTTGTGGTCGATCACGAGACCTGTCAAAATCCGGTCGGAAAGCACCACCCCGATCGACTTTGCGGCGTTAAACTCTGCCATGCCTCTACCCCTCTCGGTTCGATTCGCGCTCGTCCCGGTTACGCCCCTGCAGCTCTACTCGAACTTGCTCACGCGATTCAACCCGTTGAACGCCGCTACCTTATAACATTCCGCCAGCGTTGGATAGTTGAACACCGTATCCACGAAATAATCGAGCTTTCCGCCCAGCGCCATCACCGCCTGCCCAATGTGAACCAGTTCGCTTGCCCCCTCGCCGATGATGTGCACGCCCAGCAGCGTATGGTTCGTGCGATGAAAGATCAGCTTCAGCCGGCCCGTCGTATCCCCGCGGATCTGTCCGCGGGCAATCTCGCGGTAGTACGCCACGCCCACCTCGTACGGCACGTCCTCCTCGGTCAGCTGCTCCTCCGTCTTGCCCAGGAAGCTGATCTCCGGAATGGTCCAGATACCGTACGGGTAGAAGCTCGGGTTCGACAGAATGGTCTCGTCTCCGAACGCCCGTGCCGCCGCCACCCGCCCCTGCTCCATCGAAACCGATGCCAGCGACGGAAATCCGATCACATCGCCGACCGCGAAGATCGTCGGACACTTCGTCCGGAAGTCCTTGTCGACAGGGATCCGGCCGCGATTGTCCGCCTCGATCCCCACCGCGCCCAGGTTTAGCTCGTCCACATTGCCCTGCCGGCCAACGGCGTATAGCAGCGCGTCTCCCTGCACCCGTTTCTTCGATTCGAGGTTCGCATTCACCGTTCCGTCCGGGTTCTCTTCGACCGACTCCACCTCTTCGTTCAGGCGCATCGTCACCCGCGAGTCCCGCAAATGGTAGCTGAGCGCCTCGATAATCTCCTGGTCGGCAAACTCCAGCAGCCGCGGCCGCCGTTCGATCAGCGTCACCCGCACCCCCAGCGCCGAGAACATGCACGTGTACTCCACCCCGATCACCCCGCCGCCCACCACGATCAGGGTCTTCGGCAGGTTCTTCAGGTCGAGCACCTGGTCCGAGTTGATGATCGTCGTCCCGTTGATCGCCACCTTGGGCGAGCTCGCCGGCTTCGTCCCCGTCCCGATCAGAATGTTCTTCGCCTCGTAGACGCTGGATCCGCGCGAGTTCGTCACCTTCACGTGCGTCGCATCTTCAATGCTGGCCGTCCCCACCAGCATCTCGATGTTGTTGCGCGAAAGCTGCGCCTCCGTCACGTCGACCTCGGTCTTGATCACATGCTGAACGCGAAAGGCAAGGTCCGCCATGGTGATGCGTTCCTTCACCCGGTAGTTCATCCCGTAGATCGATTTGAAGTTGTACCCGGAAAGGTGCAGAACCGCCTCGCGCATTGTCTTCGAGGGGATCGTGCCCGTGTTGATGCAGGCTCCCCCAACTACCTCGCGCATCTCCACTAAAGCAACCTTCTTGCCAAGCTTCGCGCCATAGATCGCGGCGCGCTGGCCTGCTGGACCGGAGCCGATAACAATCAAATCGTAAACGCTGCTCATGCGCGGTGGGCTTCTTCCTCTTTGTTGCAATAACTCCGGTTAGCGTGCCCGCGTCCGTCTCTGCTGCGGCACGGTGATCTGTCTGTATCCGGCCGCTGTGTGTGCCGAACGGCGCACGTCCGTGCCCCATCCGTCACTATGATACCGCCGAGCGCAATCCCGGGGGGAATAGACTGCCCCCATGCTGCGCTACGCCATCACCGACCGGCGCCTGTTTCCGGGAGATGAACGGGAGCGATGCGATGCCGTCGTCGCCCAGGCCCGCCATCTCGCGATCGGGGGCGTCGACATCATCCAGCTGCGCGAAAAGGATCTCCCCGAAGCAGATCTTCAGCAGCTCGCATCCCGCGTGGCCGAAGCCGTTCGGAGCTCCGCGCCCACCCCAGTCAGCTCCGCGCCCACAAAGGTCCTCGTCAACGGACCGGCCCACATCGCCATCGCCGCCCGCGCCCATGGGGTGCACCTGCGCAGCGGAGCCGGCCCCGACGATCTGGCCAACGTCCGCCTGGCCTTCCACGTCGCGGGGCTGCCGGCTCCGCTCGTGAGCCTCTCCTGTCACTCGCTCGACGAGGTCCGCTCGGCTGCCTCCGCCCCCTTCGACTTGCTCCTCTTCGGCCCAGTCTTCGAAAAACGCGTGCGCGGAGATCTGGCTGCACCCGGCCTCGGTCTGGATCAACTCCGCCAGGCCTGCGCCCTGACCTCGCCTTCCCGCATCCTCGCTCTGGGCGGCATCGTCACGGAGATCCACGCCCGGCAATGTCTCCAGGCCGGAGCTCTCGGCATCGCTGCAATTCGGTTGTTTCTCTAACCGCGACTCACCCGCCTTCCCCGGCAGCCCTCCCCCGGCCCACCCCCTTGATTCGTGAGAAAATAAGGGAAGCGCCATGCTCATCAAACCCATCGATTTACAGGACGAGCCACTCGCTCTCAATCATTCCATTCCAGCCGAGTCCATGGAGTACACCCTCGACGTTCGGCAGGTCGGGCCCCTCTCCGTCAGGGGCGAGGCAGACCTCATTATCGAGAACCGCGGACATAAGGAAACAGTGGAAGATATCCGACTGCGCGCCGGCTACGACGGCCAATTCGAACTCCTGTGCGCCCGCTGCCTCGATCCTGTCCCCCAGCGGCTGACCGGCGACTTCGACCTGATCTTCCGCCCCGAAAGCGTCGACGGAGACGGCAAGGAGCGCGCCATCTCCGAAGAAGAGACCGAGATCGGGTACTATAGCAAAGGCGGGCTCCTGCTTGAGGACGTCGTACGTGAACAGGTGCTCCTCTCCCTGCCCGCGCGTACGCTCTGCGGGCCGGAGTGCAAAGGACTCTGCCAGCACTGCGGACAGAACCTGAACCAGGCAAAGTGCAGCTGCGACGAGGCCCCGGCCGACCCGCGGTGGAATGCGCTCGCAGGCCTGGCCCAGGAGTTGCCCGGAAAATCCGAGCGGTAGCTTCCAGACCGGCTCCTGCAAGACCCGGGTCGCGTGTGCGTTCAGGCGCAAACCGCAATCCGGCCTATCGAAAGGGATACAGCAATGCCTAATCCAAAACGGCGTCACTCCAAACGACGGACTGCCCTGCGCCGCAGCCACGACTTCCTCACGCCCACCGGAACCTCCGTTTGCCCCAATTGTCAGGAGCGCAAGCTGCCCCACCATGTCTGCCGCAAATGCGGTGAGTACAAAGGTCGTTCCGTTCTTACGGTAAAGGAAGCCAGCTAAACGCAATAACATCGTCCCAAAGAACGGCTCAGATGCCGATCGACATCGTTGTAGACGGGATGGGTTCTGACCGGGCTCCCGAATCCGAGATCCACGGAGCCATCGCCGCCTGTCGGCAACTCGACGTCCGCGTCCTCCTGACCGGCCCGGAAGATCGCCTGCGTCCAGTGCTGGAGGCGGCGCTGGCTGGCGATCGTCTCCCCGTTGAAATCGTCCACGCAGCCGAGTGGATCAGCATGGACGACAAGGCCGCCCAGGCCGTGCGCTCCAAGCGCGACTCCAGCATGCGCGTCGGCCTCAAGCTGGTTCGCGAAGGCAAAGCAGCCGGCTTCCTCACCGCCGGCAACACCGGTGCCGCCATGGCCACCGCTAAGATGGTCCTCGGCATGTTGGCCGGCGTGGACCGCCCCGCCCTCGCCACCATCCTCCCAACCATGAACGGCAACCCGTCCCTCCTTCTGGACGTCGGGGCGAACGTCGACTCCGACCCCGAACACCTGCTGCAGTTTGCCCTTATGGGTGATCTCTACGCCCGCCACGTGCTCCGCATCCCCAGACCCCGGGTCGGCCTCCTTTCGATCGGCGAAGAAGATTCCAAAGGCAACGCCCAGACCCGGGCGACACTTCCCCTCCTGCGCGCCTCTTCCATGCACTTCATCGGCAACGTCGAAGGCCGCGACCTCTTCAACGGTCACGCCGATGTCGTCGTCTGCGACGGCTTCGTCGGCAACGTCGCGTTGAAGGCCAGCGAAGGCCTCGCCAAGCTGGTCAGCTCCTCTCTCAAGGAGAGCCTGCGCTCCACCGTCACCTCGCAGATCGGCGCCCTGCTCTCCCAGAACGCCTTCAAATCCTTTAAGAAGCGGCTCGACTATACCGAGTACGGCGGAGCTCCGCTGCTCGGCGTCCGCGGCGTCTGCATCGTCGGCCACGGCTCCTCCAACGAAAAGGCAATCCTCAACGGCATTCGCGTCACCGCCGAGTTCGCCCAAGCCCGGGTCAACGCCGGTATCGAAGCCGCCGTCGCCCGCTCGGGCGCACCCGGCAACAGCTATAGCCATCAGAGCTTCCCTTGAGCCATTCTCCTGCTGCTTGCCAAGCAGTTAGAGCCCGAGACGTCGGCGTGCAAAGGTCGGGCACACTGAGCCTCGTCGACCGCGATCAAAAGCAGCTCGCACCCCCATATTGAGCCAGGGCCAACGGCCCGCCCCATACCAGCCTGTGGCGGAGCCCAGGTCCTCAGGCAAGCGGAATATCAGGGCTGAAGGCCCGGCGTATTCGCCTTCTACACACGCTCCGGTGCTCTCAACCCGCGGCGGCGACCGTCACCCCAGCCAGAACAAACCCACCAGCAGAATCGTGAGCACCGCCACGCTGATCCCCACATACAGCCGGTCGCGCTGCATCGTAAACGCAACCGCTGCGAATACCACGCGGGCCACTGGTGTCGCAATCAGAAGCAACACCCCCACCTGAATGATCGCCGCCGGGTCCCCTTGCCCGATCGCCCGCATCACCTGAGCCCAGTGGCGCAGGCTTCCCGGCTCGCTTCGGAAGCTCCCGTAATCCGCCAACCCCGCGCCCTTCGCCCGCAGATACAACACCCCACCCACCAGCACCACCGCCGACGCCAGCAGCACACCCACCTGCAGCAGCCGCCCCATCACCGCATCCATGCTCGCATCGCTCAGCCCCTGCCTACGCTCCGGCCCCTCCTGCTCCGATCTCGTCATCCGATCCGCCCCGCCCATCCGCTCACGATCATCTCGACCCCCAGCGCCAGGATCACAACGGTGAAGATGGTGCGGAGCAGCTTGACCTCCGCTCTCACCAGGTACCGCGCTCCCAGCAACGATCCCGCAAGCACCCCCAGCATCACCGGAAACGCCAGCCCCGGATCGATATACCCGCGATGGAGATAGATCCCCGCCGAGGCCGCCGCCGTCACCCCGATCATGAAGTTCGAGGTGGTCGTCGAGACCTTGAACGGAATCCTCATGATCCGGTCCATCGCCAGCACCTTCACCGCGCCCGATCCAATCCCCAACAGCCCCGAAAGCGTCCCCGCCCCAAACATCGTCGCAAACCCACCCGGAATCCGATCCACCTTGTAACTCTGGCGCACACCGCCCTCGCCAGGGAAAGACCCCGACAGCCGCAGCCGGTCCGACCACCCGCTCGCCGCCTCGCTCAGCTCCGGAGCGGCGTCCGACCTCCGGCTCTGCTGCCACGAGAGATACGCCGAGTAGAGCAGCACCGCCCCGAAGATCACCGTCAGCGCTCGAGTCGGAACCCGGGTCGCGAGATAGGCCCCGAACAGCGCTCCCAGCGTCGTCGCAACCTCGAGAAACATGCCGATCCTCACATTCGAGTAGCCCTCCCGCACATAAGCCGAGGCCGCCCCGGAGCTCGTCGCAATCACGGAGATCAGCGACGCTCCGATCGCGTAGCGGATGTCGACGTGGAAGACGATCGTCAGCAGCGGCGTCAGCACCACGCCTCCCCCCAGGCCCGTCAGAGCGCCAAGCAGCCCCGCCGTGATCGATCCCAGAAACACCAGCGCCGTAAACAGCGGAACATGCATTGCTGAGACACTCCACCTCGCGCAGACCCGCCGCCAACCCCCAGTGTAGAGGCCCGTCCCGCAAGGAGCCACAACGGCTAAGGAGAAAGACTGGCGCAACCAGCCACACCAACCACGTACCATCAGTTCCGAGTCACGACTGGAGCGCCTCTTCAGGTCTTTCAAGTCCGACGCTAAGTCAAATCGTTAGAAGACTTTGGTAGGGGAGGGGGGGCCAGCATGCACGACCGCATCGAAAACCGTAGGCCCAACCGCTGGACGGCAGCCGACATCCCCGATCAGACCGGCCGCCGCGCCATCATCACCGGAGCGAACAGCGGCATCGGCTTCCCCGCGGCCATCGAGCTCGCCCGCCACGGAGCTAAGGTCGTGGTTGCGGCGCGGGACCGCGAAAAGGGAATAGCTGCCGTCGAGCGCATAAATCATCTGGTGGGCGCTCCACGCGCAGAGTGGACCATGTTGGACCTGGCATCGTTGGCCAGCGTTCGCGACTTCGCCGAGCGTGAACTCGCCCGCAATGCCCCCCTCGATCTCCTGATCAATAACGCCGGCGTCATGGCCCCGCCCAAACGCCTCGAAACCAAAGATGGCTTCGAGCTCCAGTTCGGCACCAACGTCCTCGGCCACTTCGCTCTCACCGGTCTGCTTCTGCCGGCACTCCGGCGAGCCGCCTGCAGCAGCCCGGAGCCGCCTCGTGTCGTCATGATCGCCTCCATTGCCCACCGGCGGGGCAAGCTCAACTTCAGCGATCTCCAGCACCGCAGCGGCTACTCGCCCATGCAAGCCTACGGGCAATCCAAGCTCGCCGACCTCATGCTGTCCTTCGAGCTCGACCGCCGCCTCCGGGCAGGAGACAACACGACCAGCCGCATCCTAAGCGTGGCCGCGCATCCCGGCGTCGCCAACACCAACCTCTTCCAGGTCGGCGACTTCAACGCCGTCGAGAAGGCCATCCGCGGCTGGGCCAGACACGCCATCGGCGTGCTTCTCAACTCCGCCGCCGAAGGCGCTCTGCCCACCCTCTTTGCCGCCACCGCGCCCGAGGCCCAGGGCGGTGGCTACTACGGCCCGCAGGGCTTTCTCGAAATGCGCGGCGGCGACGTCGGTCCAGCCAAAGTCGCCGATCAGGCCCGTGACCGGCAGGCCGCGGCGCGGTTGTGGCAGATCTGCGAGGACCTCACCGGCATCCCCATGCCCTGACCCGTACTGCGCCGCCAGCTGCACGAAACCACCCGCACCGGCGATACTGAACTCCATGCGTGTACACAGATTGCCCCAAATCCGCACCGCGCTTGCCATCACGCTCGCCGCCGCGCTCGCGGTGGGCTCTCCCGCGGCAGCCCACGCACAGATCCCGCCCGAACTCAAGCAAAGCATCGACACCGCCGCGCAAAAGGTTCTCGGCGAAACCGGCGTTCCCAGTGCGCAGCTCGGCATCGTACGCGGGGGCCGCATCGTCTACACCGCCGCCTACGGCAAAGCCCGGCTGGAACCCGCACTTCCCGCCAGCGTCGCCATGCACTACCCCGTCGGCTCCATCTCCAAGCAGTTCACCGCCGCCTGCGTCCTCCTCCTCGTCGAAGACGGCAAGATGTCTCTCGACGATCCCGTCTCCCGCTGGTATCCAGGCCTCACCCGCGCCTCCGAGGTCACCGTTCGCATGCTCCTCTCGCACACCAGCGGATACTCGGACTACGCCCCGCAGGACTACACCATTCCCGCCTGGACCCGGCCCGTCGACCCCCTCACCGTTGTTCAGGAATGGGCCGGCAAGCCGCTCGACTTCGAGCCCGGAACCAAATGGCAGTACAGCAACACCAACTTCGTGCTCGCCGCGTTGATCGTGCAAAAGGTAAGCGGCGTGCCCTTCTGGCGCTTCCTTGAAGACCGCGTGCTCCATCCGCTCAAGCTCGATGCCGTCCTCAACCTCGATACCGACCGCGGCCGGGTCGAGCCGCAGGGCTATATCCGCAACGCCCTCGGCCCCCCGCGCCCCGCCATCCTGGAGGCCCCCGGCTGGTACTTCGGCGACGCCACCCTCGCCATGCCCATCGCCGATCTGCTCGCCTGGGATATCAGCATCATCGCCGGAACCCTCCTCAAGCCTGCTAGCTACGCCGCGATGGAGACCGAGGTCAAGCTCAAGGATGGCTCCGGCAGTCACTACGGCCTCGCCGTCGACGTCCGCACGCGTGACGGCCACCGTGAAATCTCTCACTCGGGCGAGGTCGGCGGATTCGTCGCCCAGAACACCCTCTATCCCGACGACAGGATCGCCGTCGCCGTCCTCACCAATCAGGAGGCCAGCTCCGCCGCCTCCGCCATCGCCCGAGCGATCGAGCCCATGCTCCTCGGCGCCTCCGCCGTATCGGGAAGCGCCGCCGACACCGCCGCCTCTGCTCGGGCCAAAGCTATGCTCTCCGATCTCGCGCGAGGCAGGCTCGACCGGAGCGCCCTTACCTCCGATTGCAGCTTCTACTTCTCGGCTCAAACCCTCGCGGACTTCGCCGGCAGCCTAGCCCCGCTCGGCCCGGTTACCGGCTTCACCCAGACGCAGAAGTCCCTCCGCGGAGGCATGACGGCACGCGGCTACACCGTCACCTACGCCAATGGCAAGAGCCTCTTCCTCTCCACCTACACCATGCCCGATGGCAAGCTCGAGCAGTTCCTCGTGGAGACGATCGGCGGATGATCCTCTTCGACGTAGCCGTCGTCGGTGCGGGCCCAGCCGGCGCGTCCGCTGCCCTCAAGCTCGGCCAGGCCGGCCTGCGGGTCCTCCTGCTCGATAAAGCCAAGTCTTTCCCCCGGGAAAAACCCTGCGGCGGCGGCATCACCGCCCGCGCCCTCACCCGCCTCCCTCACCTCCGCGACATCCTCGCCGGCATCTCCGTCAACAACATCAGCAAGATGTACCTTGAGAGCCCCGACGGCACCGGCATGGAGTACGTCGATCCCGCCGGCGATCCCCTCCTCTACCTCGTCCGCCGCATCGAGTTCGACGCCGCCCTCTTCCATCGCGCCTCGGCGGTTGCGGAGATTGCCCTGGGCGCAACTGTAACCACGATGGTCACAGATTCCCAGGCTGTCCATCTCTCCACCGCCGACGGCCGCGACTTCCATGCCCGCCTCGTCATCGGCGCCGATAGCGCCAACTCCGTCATGGCCCGCCTCAGCGGTCTCCGTACCGGCGAGGTCCACGGCCAGTTCGCCGTCGACATGATGGAGGAGACCCCCTACGCGCAGCTCGACACCAAATACAAGGACCGCGTCACCCTCCTCCTCACCCTCCAGACAAGCTACGGTTACGGTTACATATTTCCCAAGGAGACGCACATCAACCTGGGCTTCGGCTCCGGCCCCGAGTACTTCGTCGAACACGTCCGCGGCCGGGCCCGGGAGCACCACCTCGCCTTCGTCGAACAGATGAAGCAGCGAGGCTTCGCCGCCGGCGAGAGCCGCCCCGAAAACTACCGCGCCTTCCCCATCCCTATCAGCGGCCCCCTCGAAAAGACCTACGCCGATCGCGTCCTGCTCGCCGGAGACGCCGCCGGCATGGTCAACGCCTTCTCCGCCGAAGGGATCTACTTCGCCATGGTCAGCGGCGATCTAGCCGCCGATGCCGCCATCGCCGCCATGGAGGCAGATCGCTTCGACGCCCGCCAGCTCAGTCGCTATCAGGCATCGTGGGAGCGCGAGATCGGCGGTGAACTCCGTCATTCCGTTGCCATCCAGCGCCGTCTCTTCACCCAGCCCGGCCGCGTCGACTCCCTCATGCGCCGCGCGCAGGCCGATCCCGAGCTGCTGCGGCTCCTTTGCGGCTACGCCATGGGCTTCGCCACCTACGAGGAGCTCCGCCGTCACATGGCCCGCGTCGTCATGCCGCAATGGGTCTGGGGCAAGGTCCGTAGCTTCGTCGGCGCCTGACCGCCCTCCACCGTCCGCTGGCATAAGGAGAAGGCGCGCGCTCCCAGTCTGGCTCTGCCCGCCGCCTCTACCTGCCGCCGACGCGAATCAGCGCCAGCGCATTCGGCTCAAGCGTCAGCGTAATCTCGCCGTGAGCCAGGTGGCTGATTTCGGGCGCCGGAAGCGCCGTCTTATGGTTCAGTGCCTCTACCTGCTGAGGCGTAGGGTACTGAGGCTTACCCATGCCCGCGTAAACAGGCAGCACATTGCCATGCTCATCGTCGACCCGCTCGATCGTGACACGAGCATTTTCAGGCACGCCTCGAATCGCCATCGCCAATGTCCGCGGTGTTGCATGCAGGCTCGAGCTGGGCTGCCCGTCCGGAGCCGGATCCACGATGTTCCACGCCGCGATCGCAACTCCGCCTTCGGCATCTTTCGTCACAATCACATCCGCCGATGCATTCGCCAGCCGCTGCGTCCCCAGCTTGTGCAGCAGGGCAAAGTCGTAGAACGAGGGCTTGTTGATGCCGTACTCCGCGCGCAGCCCGAACTGTCCGCTGAACGGATGAGCGATCGGTCCGCCCTCCTCGAACACATCGGAAAACGTCCAGAAGCTCAGCATGTCGACCAGCCCGTCGCACTGCCGAATCGTGTTGGCCACCCCCGGCCCGACAAACGTCGTGTCGCGCGATTCCGACTGACCCTGCACATTCCACTCGGTCCAGAAGAGCGGCGTCTGCTGGTGGCCGGCAGCGTCCATCTGCTTGCGAACCTTCCCGATCGCCAGGCAAACCCGCTGGTCCGCCGGTGTATCCCGGGGGACCGACTTGTCGTTCGGAAACAGGTTGTCGATCGTATCGTCCGCGTATCCGTGGCTGCTGACGAAGTCGACCGGCGTCTTGTGCTCGTTCGTGTATGCCAGAAAGCTGTCGACCCAGTCGGCAGCCGCGGTCGCCGGCCCGCCGACACGGAGCCGTGGACTCACGGCTTTCAGGTCCCGCGCCGTATGGTCGTATAGTTCGAAGTAAGACTTGTCTCGCGGAATGCCGCCCCAGAAGTCGATGTTCGGCTCGTTCCAAACCTCGAAATACCACTGCGCAATCTCCTCGATCCCGTACCGCTTCACCAGGTGCCGGCCGAGCGCGGTCATCAACCCGTCCCAGCGCTCGAGCGACTTCGGCGGAGACACGTTCTGCTTGTACCAGAACGGATGCAGCGCGTCCGGATTGAACGCCAGCTTCTTCGGCATGAACGAGATCTCGACCACGGGGCGGACCCCCTGCTTCAACAGGCCGTCGTAGATCTGGTCCACATACGCGAAGTTGTAGACCGGATTGCCATGCTCGTCCTCGGTATAAACGCCGTTCTCGTCCTGCAGAATCGCATGCCCGCGCACATACCGTAAGCCGGTGATCGCGTGGACCGCCCGCAGATCGTCGCGGTAACTCTCGCGCAGCATCAGGTTCGCCCGGCCAGACCCGAACATCTGCTCCCAGAAATGCGGAAAGGGAGTCGCAGCTGCCGCGACATCGATCTCGACCCGCTCCTGCGCGGAACCGCACGCGGGGACCGCCATCGCAAGCAGCAGAAAACAGGCGCAGCGGCACAGACGTTTCATCACAGCTCCACAGTGCGAGTCCAGTCTAAAGCCCAACCTGCGCCTGCGCATAGACTGCCCCAGCTCACCCGCAAAGCATTTCAGCCCCCGAAAAATTGCCTACGCCTTACCCGCCAGCTGCCGCAACACATACTGCAAAATCCCGCCATGCTGGTAATACAGAATCTCCTGCGGCGTATCGATCCGCACCGTCGCGTTGAACTCCGTCGTCCTTCCCAGGTCCGACTCCGCCACCACCGTAATCATCCTCCCGCCCGCGAACTTCGAGTCGAGCATCGCCTTCAGCTCGCCCTGCCCATTGCCGCCCGCCGCTTTGCCGACTGCGTACACCTCCTCGCCCGAAAGCTGCAGCGACTCCGCGTTTTGCCCCGGCAGGAACTGCAGCGGCAAAATCCCCATCCCGACCAGGTTCGAGCGATGGATCCGCTCATAGCTCTCCGCGATCACAAACCGTATCCCCAACAGCCGCGGCCCCTTCGCCGCCCAGTCCCGCGACGATCCCGACCCATACTCCTTGCCCGCCAGGATCGCCAGCGGAGTTCCCCGCTTCGCATACTCCACCGACGCCTCATAGATCGACATCGGCACATCCTCCGGCAGCAGCCGCGTCACCCCACCCTCCGTCCCCGGAGCCAGCCGGTTGCGCAGCCGCACGTTTGCAAACGTCCCCCGCACCATCACCTCGTGGTTGCCGCGCCGGCTCCCGTAGCTGTTGAACTCCGCCGGCTGCACCCCATGCTCGGCAAGGTATTTGCCCGCCGGCCCATTCAGCTTGATCGATCCCGCCGGCGAGATGTGGTCCGTCGTCACCGAGTCGCCCAGCACCGCCAGCACCCGCGCTCCGTGGATCTCCTGCACCTCAGTAGGCTGCGCCGGCATGCCGTCGAAGTACGGCGCCTTCCGGATATAGGTCGAGTCAGGCTCCCATCCATAAGTCTTGCCGGAGGGAAACTTCAGCTGCTGCCAGTTCTGGTCGCCTTCCGAAACCGTCGCGTACTGCAGCCGAAACATCTCCGAGTCGATCGACGAGGTCACTGCCTCCGTCACCTCCTGCTGCGTCGGCCAGATGTCCCGCAGGTAGACCAGGCCCCCGTCTCTCCCACGCCCGATCGGGTCCGTATCGAAGTTGTGCTGGATATGCCCCGCCAGCGCATACGCCACCACCAGCGGCGGACTCATCAGGTAGTTCGCCCGAACCTCCGGCGAAATCCGGCCCTCGAAGTTGCGGTTGCCGCTCAGCACGCTCACAGCCACCAGCGAGTGGTCCTCGATCGCCTTCGAAACATCCGTCGGCAGCGGGCCCGAATTGCCAATGCACGTCGTGCATCCATAGCCCACCACTTGGAACCGAAGCTGGTCCAGGTAGGGCAGCAGGCCCGCCCGCGTGTAGTAGTCCGTCACCACGCGCGACCCTGGAGCCAGCGACGTCTTCACCCACGGCGGCGTCCGCAGACCCTTCTCCACCGCCTTCTTGGCCAGCAGACCCGCCGCCATCATCACGTAAGGATTCGACGTATTCGTGCACGACGTGATCGCCGCGATCACGATCGATCCATCGCGCAGGTAGGGCTCCGGGTCGATCCCGAAGCGCTGTTGCACGCTGGTCATCGGCTCGCGCAAAATCGCCCTCTGGATCGCTGGCGGCGAGTCGTCATGGGTCGTCGTAATCACCCGCACCGTGTTCGGTATGGCGGGTGCCGGAGCTCCGGCGCCGCTCGTCACATCGCCCGTCGCGCTCGCATGTCCGCCCTCGCCCTCCCACCGCACCATCTGCCGCGCAGCGCCCCCGTTCGCATGCAGCCCCTGGAGCGATGGCAGCTGCCTCGCAAAGCTTTCCGGCGTCCCCGACAGGGGTACTCGGTCCTGCGGACGCTTCGGTCCGGCCACGCTCGGCTCCACCGTCGCCAGGTCCAGCGAAAGCGTCGCCGTGTACTCAGCCTCCGGCGACTCCGGCGTATGGAACAGCCCCTGCTCGCGGAAGTAAGCCTCCGTCAAGGCCAAGTGCTTCTCGGTCCGGCCCGTCAGCCGCAGGTACGCCAGCGTCTCCTTGTCCACCGGAAAGATCCCGCACGTCGCCCCATACTCCGGCGCCATGTTCGCAATCGTTGCCCGATCCGCCAGCGGCAGCTCCGCGATCCCCGGTCCGTAAAACTCCACAAACTTGCCCACCACGCCGAAGCTCCGCAGCATCTCCGTCACGGTCAGCACCAGATCCGTGGCCGTCGTTCCCTCTTTCAGCTTGCCCGTCAGCCGGAACCCGACCACCTGCGGCACCAGCATGCTCACCGGCTGCCCCAGCATCGCCGCCTCCGCTTCGATCCCGCCCACGCCCCATCCCAGAACGCCCAGCCCGTTCACCATCGTCGTGTGCGAGTCCGTCCCCACCAGTGTGTCCGGATACGCCGTCACCCGGCCATCCAATCCGTCTTCGGGATTGGGCTGCGTCGTAAACACCACCCGCGCCAGGTACTCCAGGTTTACCTGGTGACAGATCCCCATGCCCGGCGGAACCGCGGAAAAATTGCGGAACGCCGTCTGTCCCCACTTCAGAAACGCGTACCGCTCGCGGTTCCGCTGGAACTCAAGCGCCGCATTTAGGTCATACGCCTGTGCCGTCCCAAACTCGTCCACCTGCACCGAATGGTCGATCACCAGCTCCGCCGGCTGCAGTGGATTGATCTTCTCCGGGTCCCCGCCCAACGCGCGCATCGCGTCCCGCATCGCCGCCAGATCCACAATCGCAGGCACACCCGTAAAGTCCTGCATCAGCACCCGCGCCGGCATGTACGCGATCTCCCGCGAGGGCTCCGCCTTCGAATCCCACCGCGCCAGAAAGCGTATATCGTCCGCCGTCACCGTCCGGCCATCCTCGTTGCGCAGCAGGTTCTCCAACAGAACCCGCAGCGAGAACGGCAGCCGCGATACATCGATTCCCTCAGCCTTCAATGCATCCAGCCGAAAGAGGTTGACAGTCTGGTCGCCGGAGGTCAGGGTCGCGGCGCTATGGAACGAATCGGGATGCGGGGTAACTTCGGCAGGCATTTCGGTCTATCTCCGGGAAGGCGCTCCAGAAAACGACTGGAGCGGCAAGTGCTCAGCCCCGCGTCAACACGCACAGGCAGGCGAAAGAAAGCGTAACAAACTTTAGGGAGCAGCGAGAGGCAGGATTTCAGGGACGTCCGCGCTCACGGCGCCCGCGACGAAATCGCTTTGCGTGTGCCGTCACTCCCATAGAGCTTCATTCTACGACCTCGCACGCCGGCTCCCAACCTCCAACCCGTCGCTAGGCCGCTGCCGGCCATACTCAAACCCATCGGGAGACCGCCAGGCGCATCCCGTCCGCGGTAACTCGATCAACACACCTCCGGTAAGCACTTACCCAAACTATTGAGATCTATCGAAAGCTCTTCTTCCGCCGATACCATCGTCAGGTTCCATCTCATGGGTTGAATCACTCTCATCCCTGCGCCGGTTCTGTACTGAAGGTCTTGTCTCTCGTGAAAACTCTGCTCTGTGTCCTGCTTCTCACTGCCAACCTCACCGCCGTCGCCGCCGCGCCGCCGCGCCATTTGCATTACACCTTTGATGTCCACGATCCCGCCCAGATCCATGTGACGCTGGACCTGACCCTCGACCCCGCAACCCGCCGGCCCGGCTCCGAGCTGCTCCTTCTCCTCCCGTCGCAGTGGGCCGGTCAAACCGAGCTCTTCCACGCCATCTCCGACCTCCAGGCCACCACCCCTGAAGCAACCCTCACCCCCACCCCCAACCCCGCGCGCTGGCTCCTCCAGGGCAGCCGCCCCGGTCCCGTCACCATCGCCTACGACCTTCGCCAGGACTGGTCCGGCCCGCTCCGGCATCCCCTCGAACACCGCGTCATCCTCGGTCCCACCCTGTTCGAATTCAACGGCGAAAACGGCCTCGTCGCCCCCTCCATTCCCGCCGCTGACCCCGTCGAAGTCACCTTCGACTTCACCGGCCTCCCCCCATCCCAATCCCTGCTCACCAGCTTCGGCAGCGGCGCCCATCAGCACTTCGCCGGCCCCTGGACCGAGGTCCGCAACGCCCTCTTCACCGGCGGCAGCATGAACATACGCACCCTCGACGTCGACGGTCACCCCGTTCTGCTCGCCATGCATGGCGATTGGGCGTTCGGGCCCGAGCACATCGCCTCCGCCGTGACGAAAATCCTCTCGGCCGAGCGCCACCTCTGGAACGACACCGCCATCCCTTACTCCGCCATCGTGATTGCCCCCTACGATGACACCTCCTCCGGCGGCGGCGGCAGCGGCTTCACCAACGCCTTCAACCTCTTCCTCGCCGACCGCAAAACCTTCAGCGCCAACACCGCCTCCCTGCTCGCTCACGAGGCCTTCCACCACTGGAATCCCAGCGGTCTCGGCAGCGTCGAAGATACCGCCCAGATCGCCTGGTTCGGCGAAGGCTTCACCAGCTTTTACGCGGATACCGTCCTCCAGCGCGCCGGCCTCATCGGCAAGGCCGACCTCCTCAATCGCCTCAACCTCACCATCCGGGATTACCTCCTCTCCCCCCGCCTCCACGTCACCAACGCCGACCTCCAGCGCATGCCCGCGTCCGATCGCTTCGCCTACCAGGAGCCCTACCTACGCGGCTCCATGATCGCCCTTTGGCTCGGCTCCGAGATCGACCGGCAGAGCTCCGGCCGCCACACCCTCACCGACCTCATGCTCGCCCTCCGCTCCGGCCGCTCCGAGCCCCTCACCCCCGACCGTATCTTTTCGACCGCCGGCCACTTCGTCGATGCCGCCACCGTCGCCCATCTCCGCGCCCTCGCCCTCGACGGCGCCACCGTCCCCATCGCCCCCGGCAGCCTCGGCGAGTGCGTCGCCTTCTCCAACCGGCCCGCCTGGACCTTCGATCTCGGCTTCGACAGCGCCTCCCTCCGTCCCGAGGGCATCGTCCAGGGCGTCCAGCAGGGAAGCAACGCCTACCACGCCGGCGTCCGCGACGGCCAGCTGCTCGGCGGCTTCTCCCTCTGGAACGGCAACGCCGAACGTGAAGTCACGCTTACCCTCCGCGAACAGGACGGCAAACGCGAAAAGCTCAGCTTCCTCCCGCGCGGCAATCTCCTCTATATACCCCAAGCCGAGCAGCTCCCAGGCTGCCGCAGTGGACCACGCATCCCCCAGTAGCCCTTTCGCTCCGATCGAGCTCCTAATGCTGACACCTCGGGCAGAAGTGCGTCCCCCGCCCTCCCACCACGATCTTCCGTATCTCTGTCCCGCACACCCGGCACGGCTCGCCGCCCCGCCCATACACCCGGTGCTCCAGCTGAAAAAACCCCCGCACCCCATCCGCATCCACATAGTCCGACACCGACGATCCCCCCAATTCGATCGCCCGCGTCAGCACCTCCTTCAACGCCGCATGCAGTCTCCCATACTCCGCCCGCGTCAGCCGTCCCGCTTGTCGCCTCGGCCGCACTCCCGCCCGCGCCAGCGCCTCATCCGCATAGATATTCCCCACCCCATGCAGCAGCGACTGGTTCAGCAGCGCCGCCTTGATCGCCACCGTCCGCCGCCCACCTTTCTTATCCCGGAACAACCCCCGAAACGCCTCCTCCGAGATCGTCAGCGGCTCCATCCCAGGCCCCGCATACCCATCCTCCACCGCCTCGATCACCCGCACCGAGAGCCGCCCAAACCGCCGCGGATCCACAAACCGCACCTCCCGCCCGTCTCCCAGCCGCAGCACCGCATGCGTGTGCGCCGGCGCCGGCGCCTCCGCCGCGCTCACCAGCAGCCGTCCCGTCATCCCCAGATGCACCAGAAACTCCGCCGAGATTCTGGTCGGCGCAACTACACTTCCGTTCTCTCCCTGCGCTTTGCCTTCTTGGTCGTCATTCCGTAGCGCAGCGGAGGAATCTGCTTCTCGAGCAATCCCATTCGCCCGCTCTTTCCCGCCGTCATCTCGACCGCCGGCATCCTCCACCCCTTGCCTCCGCCCCAACGTCATCACAATCGTCTTCCCCACCCGCCGCACCCGCTCGATGCGCGCCCCCGTCAGCACCTCCCCAATCTCACTCTCCGCGCTCTTGAACGTCTGCGCCTTCCCGCTCGTCCAGACCTCCTCAATCCGCTGCCCGCGCACCCGCGCATCCACCCCGTTCGCAACCGTCTCCACCTCTGGCAACTCCGGCACAGCCCGACCCTCCCGTTGCAGTCTCTAAACGCCGTCTCGAACAGTATGGCCTTTGTCCGTGATCTCCATTCACAGACGTGTTAGAACTGGGGCGAGCCATAGCCCCATAGGCCCCATTTAGGCCAGTTGTGACTTGGGGCCGCCCGCGATCCAAGCCGCCCGGCAGGCGGCCACCCCCAAAGCCCCCACCGGAAGGATCCTCTTGCCAGCTCTCCAGCTCCTCCACAGCCAGGCTCGGTCGCCCCGCCTCGCCAGCCGCATCCTCTCTCCCCGCTCCACCCCCGCCTCCCTGGCCCGCATGGTCGCCGTCGCGCTTGCCCTCCGCCTCGTCGTCGCGGCCTTCGCCGTCTCTGCCCTCCCCGACCCCACCCGCAACTTCGAGCAGTTCGGCTGGGAGATGGGCTGGGTCGCCCGCTCGGTCGCCACCGGACACGGCTTCAGCTCGCCCTTCTTCCCGCTCACCGGCCCCACCGCTCTCGTTCCCCCGGTCTTTCCCTACCTGCTCGCCGCCATCTTCCGCCTCTTCGGCCTCTATACCCTGTCATCCGGCCTCGCCATCCTGTCCCTCAACGCCCTCTTCTCTGCGCTCACCTGTATCCCCATCTACCTCCTCGCCCGGCAGGCCGCCAACCCCCGCATCGCCTCCCTCGCCGCCTGGCTCTGGGTCGTCTATCCCTTCTCCATCTACTTCTCCACCCAGGTGTGGGAGTACGCTCTCACCGCCCTCCTCTTTACCACCTGCCTCTTCCTCCTCGGGCGCCTTCCCTCCCTCCACCGCACCTCCGCCTGGATCGGCTTTGGTCTGCTGTACGGGGTCACCGCCCTTTGCAATCCCGCCGTTCTCACCCCACTCCCGTTCCTCTTCCCGATCACCCTCTTCCGCTACGCCCAGGCCGGCTTTCGCTGGAAACACAAAGCTGTCCTCACCACCCTCACCGTCATCGCCGTCCTCCTCCCCTGGAGCGTCCGCACCTACCGCACCCTGCACCTCATCGCGCCCGTCCGCGATAACTTCTGGCTCGAGCTCTGGGCCGGCAACACCGGCGACACTTTCGAGTCCAACCCCGCCTGGACCCATCCCGCCAGCAACCCCGTCGAGATGTCGCTCTTCCAGTCCCTCGGCGAGCCCGCCTACCTCGCCTCCAAGCACCGGCTCGCCGTCGACCGCATCGCCCGCCACCCGCTCGCCTTCGCCGCCACCTCTCTTCGCCGCGCCGTCCGTTACTGGACCGGCTTCTGGAGCTTCGACCGCCGCTACCTCAAAAAGGAGTGCTTCGACATCCCCAACCTCTTCTTCTGCACCGCCATCACCCTCTTCATGCTCCGCGGCGCTCGCCGCCTCTGGCGCCACAACCGCTCCCTCGCCCTCCCCTTGCTCGCCCTGCTCGCCATCTTCCCAGTCACCTACTACCTCTCGCACTCCTCTATGGACTACCGCCAGCCCATCGAACCCGTGATCCTCATCCTCGCCACCGTCGGCATCGCCGGTCTCAACCCCTCCAGACCGTCACCCACGCAGAACTCCGGTCGCCGCACGCCACCGCCAGACGCCTCAGCCCGCAATCTCGTCTAGCCCCGAACATGAGTCGCGATCACCCACCAACCGCAAGGGAAGCAAAGCATCCTCGGGCGAGTTAGTGGGCCCGTTTGACAGGATGACGGCAGTTCCGTAAACGTGACTTTCAGGAAGGTCAGCTATCAGACCGGGGGTAGTGTCCTAAGAGTGCGTTGTTGAATTCACTCGAAATAGCCAAGGGTGGCTCTCAAACGAGCGAGGTCAGCTACGACGACAGAAGCGGTATAGCGAACTTCTGGAACGACTCTGCGCCAATCCACCGAATCGAAGTCGCCTATCTCGTCTTCCAAGTTGTTTATGGATGCGGATAGGAGTTCGATGGCGTGCTGAAATCTGATCGTTGTTGATCAATGTAGCCGTCCGAGCGGGCTTAGGATCAGAGTCGCACCCCAAAACAGCAGTGCTCAGGCAGGCAGCGGCAAACGAAAACTGACGGCGATTCATGAGCCACCATCCTCTCAGATAAGCAAGACGGGCCGCCTTAGTTGGCGGCCTCTGGTTCATCGAACGATTCCTCTAGAAACTCCACTTGTTTTCGCAGTCGAGTAATGTAGTGCTTCCGCTGCAATCAGTGCCGTAAGACTTTCACTGCAGATCACGAGCGCCAGCAAGACCCAACACCTCCAAACCGAGTGTTACATTCTCACGCCAGCCGAATTCTTTGGCGGATTTGTTGCAGGCGTCTGGGTTCCATACCCTTGCGGTAGTTGTAGCGGAATGTCTGCTCGTCTAAGTGCGAAACAGGTGGAACGGCTCGCAGCCGGAAATACGTCTCCGAGATATCCATTGGAACGTTCAACAGCCTCACTCGGAAGCACCACAGACCCTCCTTCCGCGATTATCCCCACCATCCAGCCACCGCCCTCCCCCTGGTGGGATAATCGTCTTGGGCCTGCGCTCTCCAGACACGCCCCGCAATCACCACCAACGGAGCCATACCTACCCGTGACCCAACGCAAATCAGCGGTAATCCTCGGTGCCCAGTGGGGCGATGAAGGCAAAGGCAAGATCGTCGACGTCCTCTCCGAGCAGTTCGACGTCGTCGCCCGCTACGCCGGTGGCCACAACGCCGGCCACACCGTCATCATCCAAGGCAAAAAGTTCGTCCTGCAGCTCATCCCCTGTGGCGTCCTCCGCCCGGAGTGCAAAGGCGTCATCGGCAACGGCGTCGTTCTCGATCCCATGGCCTTCCTCTCCGAGGTCAAGAAGCTCAGGGACGCCGGCCTCCCCATCGAATCCGGCACCAACGGCCAGCTCTTCGTCTCAAACCGCGCCCAGGTCATCCTCCCCTACCACCGCATGATTGAGCTCGCCGCCGAAAACGCCCCCGGCCGCACCAAGATCGGAACCACCTCCCGCGGTATCGGCCCCGCCTACGAGGACAAGATGCACCGCAGCGGTCTGCGCGTCGTCGACCTCCTCAACTCACACCTCCTCCGCACCCACATCCAGAACGCCTGCCACGAAAAAAACACCATCGCCAACGCCCTCTTCGGCACCGAGCCCCTCGATCCCAAGCAGATGTATGAGGACTACGCCCGCGCCGCCGAGCAGCTCGCCCCATTCGTCACCGACACCGCCGTCCTCCTCAACGAGGCATTCAAGAGCGGCCGGAAGATCATGTTCGAAGGCGCCCAGGGAGCCCTCCTCGACATCGACCACGGCACCTACCCTTTCGTCACAAGTTCATCGGCGACAGCAGGAGGCGCCGTCACCGGAACCGGCGTCGGCCCCACAAAAATCGGCACCGTCATCGGCGTCACCAAAGCCTACGTCACCCGCGTCGGCGAAGGCCCCTTCCCCACCGAGATCATCGACTCCTCCGCCGACCTCCTCCGCGCCCGCGGCCAGGAGTACGGCGCCGTCACCGGCCGCCCCCGCCGCTGCGGCTGGCTCGACCTTCCCCTCCTCCGCTACTCCAACATGATCAACGGCACCGAGTGGCTCGTCGTCACCAAGCTGGACGTCATGGACGAGTGCACCGACATCCCCGTCTGCACCCACTACCGCATCAATGGCAAACTCACCGACACTATCCCCGCCGATATGCGCGGCTTCAGCTCCATCGAACCCGTCTACACCACCCTCAAGGGCTGGAACAGCTCGACCGAAGGCATCACCCAGTTCGACCAGCTCCCCCGGCCCGCCCAGGAGTACATCGACTTCCTCGAACGGGAGTCCGGCGCAACCGTCGGCATGATCTCCACCGGCCCCGATCGCGATCAGACCATGACCCTGCCCGCCTTCTCCGATCTCCTCCGCGCTTGACCAGCGAAACTCCACGCGGCCACCACCGGATCACCACAGCGTCACCAGGCAAAAAGGCCATAAATGGTTAGTTTCACGGTCCGCATGCGCTTCAATCCAAACGATCACGACCAGATCCGCCAACTCCTCGCCGAGCTCGCCGCCGCCTCCCGCCAGGAGCCCGGCTGCGTCACCTACATCCCCCACTTCATCGACGGCGATCCCTCAACCGCCCTTATTTATGAACAATATAGGGACGCAGCCGCAGCGGAATTCCATCGCGCAACCCCCCACTTCAAGAAGTTCGCAATCGGTGGCCTCTACCAGCAAATGCTCGACCGGCAGGTCGAAATACTCTCCGCCATCGCCTAGCCGGCTCCGCCCCTCAGGCCCGATCCACCACCCCCGCAAGCCAACCTCTCACCCCTCCAGGCGCACCGCCTATCCCTTCAGGCCCACCGGCCACCCCTCCGCCACGACCTATGTTTTAAGCATCAAACGACTTGTGGGCCGTTCAAGGCGGCTAACACGAAAGTTGTTTTGACTCCTCCTCCCGAACCGTTCTAACATCCGCGATACGTCATGGCTCTTCGTGCTCTCAATTCGCGCACCTCTGCCACCGGAGCCATTCTTCTCCTTACCCTGCTTGTCGCCGCCTGGCCCCCACATCTCGCAGGGATGGGCTTCGGGAGCCAACGCCAAAAACACGACTACAAACGTGAGGTCGAGCTTCTCGAAGAGCAGTGGCGTGCCGCTCAACTTGCCGGAGATGTCAACGCCATGGACAAGCTCCTGTCCGACGATTATGTCGGTATCTCCATGACAGGACAGGTAAATACCAAGGCACAGCAGCTTAGCCGGATCCGCAGTCACAGCTTTGTACTCACCCGAATCGAGCTTGGAGAGATGAAGATCAAACTCGTCGGTGAGGTCGCGATTGTCACGGTCCGCGCCTCCGTCGAGGGCACAAACGAAGGCGTCCCCATCAACGGGGTCTTTCGCTACACCCGCATCTACCAGCACCTGCCGGACGGCGGTTGGAAGATCACAAATTTTGAAGCTACCCGTATTCCGTCGCGACACCTCGTCGGCCAGGTCAACCCCGATCCGGAACGCAAGCCCTCTTGACCGCTCCCTATTGATCGACCGCTGAAACGCACCCGTGATCGAGAAAGTTGGGTTGCGACCGCACCCGTCGCATCCATGCGCACCTCACAACCGGCCAGTGCGCTTACGCGCTTTTCGCATCTGTCAGTGGCCGTGCCCCCGCGACTCCAACCGCCTCGCGTTTTGGCAGGGAACCCTCCACATTCAGCGCCAGCAGGCGCCGGATCAGCGATCTCGTTCCCCCCGTAATGCGTGAGTCTTCGTCCTCATGCGGGAGAGAGGTGAAGCTGAATCTGGACACCCCGGATGGACGTGAAAGTTCCACCAGGTAGGGCCTGCTGCGAGGTTTGGGAACCTCGGATCGCAGTGTCGTGAATGCAGGCTGATCGGCTGGCAATCGGTTCGAAGTGGGTGCGCTACTCATCGTTCTATGCTCCCTGTCCTGCACTCTGGTTGCGATCTTACCCCTAACCATGCACTTTGGTAAGTGGAATTCGTAACCTATCCCATGTGACGCCCAGCGCTTCAGGCATAACGCGCGTATTCCCCGTGACCGTCATGAAATTTGTGTCACCAGCCCATCGCGGCAAAACATGAAGATGCAGGTGTTCTGCAATACCCGCTCCCGCCGCCTCGCCGAGGTTGATTCCCATATTCAAACCATTGGGCCGGTACACGTCGCGAAGCACCGTCTCCATCCTCTGAGCCAGTCTGATCAGCTCCTCCGCCACGCCATCCGGAAGCCCGGCGAGCGACGCTAAGTGCATGTAAGGCACCACCATCACATGTCCGGTTGAATAAGGATAAAGGTTCAGACAGACGAAACATGATGGCCCGCGATCGAGAATGAGAGCCGCCCGATCTGCCTCTTCCGGGGACATACCCGAGCTCACCGCCCATTTCGTCGCAGCAAGCATGTTGCAGAAAACACATCGCTTGTCTTCTTCCGGCGGCCACGCCGACAGTTCCACCGGAACCCCCTTGCGTTGCCCATTGTCCGTCTGTGAGATATAGGAGGCCCTCCATGGTGCCCATATTTGCTCCATCGGCCCAGTATATCGGGGCCAGGTCCCGTCGCTTCACTTCTCCCACTATTGACGTATTGTCCCAAGAAGCCTATGCTTTTCTCTGAGCTTCTGCGTGTGGGATCCAAGTGCAGCCGCTCCTCTGCAACATGTATTTCATTCCGTCCGCCGATTTACGCTTCTGAAGCTTGCGCCAGCCTCATTGCTCTCCGGCTAAGCTTGGCCTTTCGAGGAAGCACTGACGATAGAATGAGCCTTGGGTCCCGGAGTCCGTATCATCATGGTCGACCACCATCATCCTGACTACACCGAGAGCAAACCCCTGAACACCGAACTCGAAACCCTCGCGCCCGAAATGACCGCGCAACATGACGCGCCGTCTCCTGAATCCACCTCCAACGAGCATGCCGGCGTGACCTTGAATGAGCACACCCCGGCTGCCGACAACCAGCATGAGAACGCCTCCTCGCCCGTATCTCAGGAGGCCCAGGACCAGCAGCACGGGCAGGTTGAGAGTATGAGCGCCTCCGCCGAGGATGAGGGTGACTTCGACTCCGACTTCGCCGCAGCCCTCGCCAGCTTTGACCGCGAGCAAGCCGCCGAGAGTGCTGCTGCGCAAAACCTCACCCAGGAAGAGAGCGTCGTCCACGGTACGGTTGTCAAAATCACCGACAAGCACGTGGTCGTCGACATCGGACTCAAGTCCGAAGGTCTTATCCCGTTGGACCAGGTCGTGGATGTCAACGGAGTCCCCAAGTTCAAGCCGGGCGACGCCGTCGAGGTCGTTGTCGAACGCGAGGAGTCGGAAGGCGGGTACCTCGTCAGCTATGAAAAAGCTCTGCGACACAAGGTATGGGACAAGCTGGAAGCCGCCGCAAACGATAAAACTCCGGTCAAGGGGATGGTGCTCAGCCGCGTCAAGGGTGGGCTTACCGTCGATATCGGCATCAAGGCCTTCTTGCCCGGATCCCAGGTTGAAGTTCGGCCGGTTCGCAATCTCGACGGTTACATCGGCACCGAGATTGAAGTCCGTGTCATCAAGCTCAACAAGAAGCGCGGAAACGTCGTCATCTCCCGCAAGGAGCTTCTGGAAGAGGAACAGAACGCGAAGAAAGGCGCTACCCTCTCGACCCTTGAAGAGGGCACCATTCTCACCGGTACCGTGAAGAACCTCACGGACTACGGCGCGTTCGTCGACCTCGGCGGCCTGGACGGTCTTCTCCACATCACCGATATGAGTTGGGGGCGGCTTACGCATCCGCGTGACCTCGTCAACGTCGGTGATGAGATCCAGGTCAAAGTACTCAAATTCGACAAAGAGAAGCAGCGCGTCTCACTCGGCTTCAAGCAACTCACCCCCGACCCGTGGCTCGACGCCACCGAGCGATACCCGATCGGAGCCCAGGTCCGAGGCCGTATCCTTTCTGTAACCGATTATGGCGCGTTCGTCGAACTCGAGCAGGGTATCGAAGGTTTGGTGCATGTCTCGGAGATGACCTGGTCGAAGCGGATGAAGCACCCATCCAAGATGGTCAAGCCCGGCGATGAAGTGGACACCATCATCCTTTCGGTGAATCCGAATGATCGCCGTATCTCACTCGGGATGAAGCAGCTTCAGGACAATCCCTGGGAGGCGCTCGAAGATAAGTACCCGATCGGGGCTGTAATCGAGGGTCGCGTCCGCAATCTTACCGACTTCGGAGCTTTCATCGAGATTGAGGATGGCATCGACGGCCTGGTGCACGTCTCCAACCTGAGCTGGACCAAGCGCATTAAGCACCCTTCCGAAGTGCTCAAAAAGGGAGAGAAGGTCAAAGCCATCGTACTCGGGGTCGAGCCCGAAAACCGTCGTCTCTCGCTAGGCGTGAAGCAGCTTCAACCGGATGTCTGGGATACCTTCTTCGCTCAGCATCGGGTTGGGGACGTGATCAAGGGCAAGGTGCTTCGCACGGCGCAGTTCGGAGCGTTCATTGAGATTGCCGAGGGAGTCGAGGGCCTGTGCCATGTCTCGGAAGCAGTCAATGAGCACAATCAGCCGGTCAAACTTGAGGTCGGTGATGAGCACGAGTTCAAGATTGTCAAAATGAACCCGGAAGAAAAGAAGGTTGGCCTTTCGATCAAAGCCGTCGGTGAAGAGGCGAGCAGGGCCGAGGTCGAGAGCTATAAGGAACGCGATCGGGACCGGGATCGAGACATCGGCAAACAGAGCAGCAATTCCTCATCCAGCAGCACGACCTTGGGGGACCTTCTGAACTGGAAGCGCGCCGAGCGTGAAGACTCGTAACATTGCGGAAGCAGGATAGGAGAGGCTGCCAAATATTTGGCAGCCTCCCTTTTTGTCCAGCCGCTCTCGTTTAGGCAAGGTGGAACTGCCATGTCAAAGGATTTGCGATATCAGCAACGGGTGTCGACCGGAGCGGGGCTTAGTGGAGATCCCTGCATATGTTGTTGCCGGTTTTTACCTACCCCTGCAGGGTAACGATCATGGTTGCGTCTCACAAGACAAAACGCCTCCCGGCCGGGAGACGTTTATCAGCGAAGTACTGTCCTTGTAAGATGAAATCTAGGCAATAAGCGATCTCAAAGCCGCCGCACTTTCCATGGAAACAGGTGCCTCATTCATATTCGGCATCTTGGCCGAAGCCCGCCGCATTACCTCAAGCTCCGCCGGAGCAAACACCTCGGGGGGGATGCCTGCGATTGCAACGAAGCCTGGAGCATCGCCCAGAACTTCGGAGATCTGATTCCATCGCAGAAACGGCGATGTAGTAGGGAGCATGATGATACGGCGCTTCTCCTCAGGAAAAGCAAAGTACGCGGACCACAACAGCAGGGTCGCGCACCCCGTGACCCCTGAAATCACGTTCACCGAGGAATCGAGACGAGAAAACTGGCTGAACCAGGCGGAGGTTACCAGGCTGGAGGTTGCCATAATTCCCAGGCCGAGGCTCACTCCGAATACGCGACTCCGATACGATAGCCCCATAGGCCGAATCGCGAAGCACACGAAGAGCAGGAGGCAGAGCACCAGGATGCTCGAGGTCTGCTGCAGCTGCGTAAACATGGCTACCATGAAATCATTGCCGGACTGATGGGGAGCCAAGGATATGGCGATTGCAATCGCAACCGATATCGCAGCCGCCCAGCGAAACACCAGCATACCCAGCGTCTGCAAACCCTTGAGCGGCGCCATGGCCAGCTTGAAGATCCCCAGCACGACGAGGAGCTGGAGAATCGCCTCAACTGCATAGAAAATCCAGTAAACGAGGAAATAAGATTTATAAGCGAGGTGCCGCTCGATCCCGCGTGAAGAGAGCTGCATAAGAAGGAAAAGAACAGCGTCTGAGGTGATTCGTAGAGCAAGAAGTGCTGACAGAAAACCGAAGGTCTTGCCTGCGCGCGCCCTGATAAGAGTTATAAGCACTAATGCGCAGAATAAAGGTTCCAAGTATGACAAGAGTTGAATCGTTGACATCGGCCGCCCTCGTACTTCAAATAGCCTAGATCACCGCGAGGGCGGACACAAGCAATTCTTTGCAAGCTCTATCGTTTAGAGACTTTTGGTAACACTGCTTCTACCGCATGCCACATGCGTTAGGATCGTTCATCGGGCACATGGGCGTTGGCATCGAGCTTACCTTGGACAACACGGTCTTGCTCTGAGTGGAGGCGTTGATCTGGGTGTACGCAACGGAACCAGCAACGGTGAGGACGAGGACGAAAGCGCGGATGAGGTTCTTCATGGGGTGGTACTCCTTAAGTAGTAGGTAAGCTCTAAAGGTGGTAGGTAAGCTCTAAACTTTTAGCTGGACAACTCAGCTGCAGCAACCATAAGATATAGACTGACCTAAGTCCAATGGTTTCAATAACATAAGCTTATAGATAACAGTTTCTATTACTAAGGTAACGAAACCAAAGTCTTAATACCGGCGTGAGGGGTCCCGAAGAAGCATCTGAGTACGCCGTAATCGATTATTTAGCGCACGCGTGCAGTAACTGCCATGCCATTAACCCCGCTTAAGGCGCAAATTCGCTCCACCGGCACACAACTTTACGGGATGGGAGCCACCCGCTCCCTTTCGCTTCAATGAGGCCACTCGCCTCGATATCCGTCTAAACCGAGACGTTATCCATGATGGCAGACTCTGCAGGTGCGGTCGCCTCTGGAGCGCTTATAGCCGCCGGTTCCACCTTGGGTGCAACCTTCTTTGGCGCCGGTTCCGCCTTCTTCGAAGGCGCAAGGATGGCGTGCAGGGTCGTCCCCTCCATCCGCGGCATGAACTCCACCAGTCCGGCGTCGCCGATGTCGAGGATCAGGCGGTTGATGATCTTATAACCCAGGTCACGATGCGCCATCTGCCGTCCTTTAAACCGCAGCGACGCCTTTACCTTATCTCCCTCACCCAGAAACCGGACTGCCTGATTCTTCTTCGTCTGATAATCATGCTCGTCGACCGTGACCGAAAACTTCACTTCCTTAATCACAATGACCTTCTGCTTCTTGCGAGCGGCGCGGTCGCTCTTGTCCTTTTCGTACAGAAACTTCCCGTAATCCTGGATCTTGCAGACAGGAGGAACAGCATTCGGCGAGATCTCCACCAGATCCAGCGATCGTTCCCGCGCCATCTTCAGTGCTTCGAACGGAACCATCACGCCCAGTTGCTCGCCGTTCTCATCGATAACGCGAACCTCTCGCGCTCGGATTCGTTCATTCGTTCGGATAAAGGATTTGGCGGAACGCTTATCAATCGGGGAAATAGTCAACCTCCACAGCATGCTTTGCGCGATGCCATGTATTTAGTTTAGTTTTCATGCAGGACCTTCGCCGCCGCACCTCTAAGCATACCATCGGCGGCAGCGCTGTTATCCTACACACGCCTCACGTGTCGTTGCAAGCAGGCGCGCGTCACGGCTTCCATCTATAGTGTTGCTTACCCGCATGAGCGGCACCCACAGCGGTTGAAGATACGCCGTGGCTTCGGAAAGGTTTTCAACGGATGAAACGCCGTATCCTCCTCGTCGACGACGACGTCGCCGTCCTCCTCACCTTCAAGGCCGTACTCGAGATCAGCGGCTTCGATGTCGATACCGCAGCCTCTGCGCGGGAGGGCAAATCTCGCATCCGTTCGCGCGAGTATCACATGGTTATCTCCGACATGCGCATGGAAAGCGACGTCGCTGGGCGCGAGGTCATCCAGGCTGCGCGCACCGCGCCCTATCATCCCGCGGTCGCTCTCCTCACCGCTTTCCCTGATGATGAGACTGGGTGGGATGGTGCCGGTCCTGACAAGATCCTGGTCAAAGCGACCCACACCCGGGTGCTTATCCAACACATCGAAAAGCTGTTCCACTCGCACGCCGCGAAGCTCTCCCGTCTCGCCTCGCAGGCAGCAGGTCCCTCATTGTCTCTCGCCGCCAAAGCTGACGACGCGAAGCCCTCCGTTCCAATCACTTCGCCCAAGCCGAAATCTACCCGAACCGCTTCCGCTCGAACCTCTGCGCCGGCTGCTTCCTCCAAGAAAACATCAGAGCAGCCCACTCCGAAACGGGGGCGCAAGCAGCCCGGCAAAGCATAACTCGGCCTCGCACCCTCCGGAGCTCGCGTCGGCCTACTTCGCCGTGTGATCCCGGATGTAGGTCCGAAGCGCGCTGTTCAGATCCAAAGCCTTGGTCACCCCGCCGTCCAGCATTCTCAGCCAATCGGAGGCAGGTGCTTTCAACTCGGTCGTGCTCAGCAGATAACTAGTCTGGACCACAATCTCGAGCGCATTCGAAAGATCGTGTGCAAGCGTGCGAATCTGGATCGCTAACTCTTCCGGAATGACCTGCTTGCCCGCACTGCCGCTCTGCCCATCACTCATCGGTTGTTCTCCGTGCTTCAGTTGCGCCTGCTGCCTGTCCGCTTGCGTTCTCCATCATACGTCCGGTCACCGCATCTCATGGGGGGCGACCGTTTGACAGCCGCCGCCGCCTTTGCGACACTGTCTTCTCGCGGTTGCAAGCGCCCTGCCACTCCCATGTCGGCAGCACCGTGATGATGTGCCGAAGTGGCGGAATTGGCAGACGCGCATGGTTCAGGTCCATGTACTCGCAAGGGTGTGGAGGTTCGAGTCCTCTCTTCGGCACCAAACGATTTCAAAAGTCTCCGTCAACTTTCGGCGGATCCCTCGACTCAGACCGCCTCAGTACCTCGTGACCATCCCCGCTGTTTTCTGGCGCCCAGCACCGCGGCCTCTCGCCTAGAATAGACAGGAATGCCCACACAACTCGATCAGATCCTGGCCCACACCCTGCTCGAAGTGACCCGCCGTAAAGCCGAGGCCGACCTCCCCGCCTTGGAACGTCAGGCCATCGAACACACGCCACGTGGCTTCTCAAAAGTTCTCCGCCGCGCTGCCGCGACCGGACCCTCGATCATCGCCGAGATCAAAAAGGCCTCACCCTCTCGCGGCATCATCCGCGCGGACTTCCGTCCATCCGACCTCGCTCCCGCCCTCGAGTTTGCTGGCGCCGCTGCTCTCTCCGTGCTGACCGATACGGAATTCTTCCAGGGATCCCTCGCCGACCTCCGGGTCGTCTCCGCCGCCACCACGATTCCATGTCTTCGCAAAGACTTCATCCTCGATCCATTTCAGATCCTGGAGGCGCGCGCCGTCGGTGCCGATGCCATCCTCCTCATCGTCGCCGCCCTTCCCGACCATAAGCTGCAGCTCCTGCATGACTTCGCCACCGATCTGGATCTCGATGTGCTCGTCGAGGCTCACGATCACACCGAGATCCAGCGCGCCGTCGATCTCGGCGCCAGCATCATCGGCGTAAACAGCCGCGACCTCCGCAGCTTCAACGTCAAACCGGAGTCCCTGCACCTCATGGCGGGAGCGCTTCCCTACAATGTCCTTCGCGTCGCGGAGAGCGGCATCCGCAGCGCGGGGGATATCGCCAGTCTCGCTGCCGCTGGATACCAGGCATTTTTAGTCGGGGAAGCCCTCATGCGCCAGCCGGATCCGGCCGCCGCTCTCGCCCTTCTCCTGAACCGCGACTACTCGCAGACCATCTAAACCGTTCTGCTGCACCTCCAGTTTCGCGAAGGGTCCCCCATGTGGATCAAGGTCTGCGCCAATACGAATCTCGAGGACGCTCGGCTGGCAGCGAACTCCGGCGCCGACGCGGTCGGCTTCGTCTTCGCTCCCAGCGCACGCCGTGTTACGTATGCTCAGGCCGAAGCCATCGCGCGCCATCTGCCCGCTCAGGTGGAACGCATCGGCGTTTTCGACTCACAGGATCATCTGGAAATCCTTCGCGGCATCGAGCAGGCGGCGCTCACCGGCGCTCAGCTTCACCGGCAGTTCGATCCCGATCTCGTCCGCTCTCTGCACGGCATGTTGCCCCGCTTCACTCTGACCCAGACCATTCATTGGGATCGAAGCCCCGGTGCGACCTCCCCCGCGGATTCCCTTCGAAGCCAGCTTCGTCAGATCCAGACCGAGCCCGCCATCGAACGCGTCCTGATCGATTCAAGAGTCGGCGCGCTTACCGGGGGAACAGGCATCACCTTCGATTGGGTTGCGGCGGCTGAAGTCCTTCGCGCCGAGTTGGGCGACCTGAAGCTGATCGTGGCTGGCGGCTTGCACTCCAGCAATGTCGCGGAGGCCATCCAGCAGCTCGCGCCCTGGGGCGTCGACGTCGCAACCGGAGTCGAATCCGTACCCGGAAAGAAGGACCCAGAAAAGCTGAAGGCCTTCATCGAGAAAGCCTCTACCTAGCCGGGGAGACTTTGTCCCCAGTCGGTGGACTGGTGGACTTAGGTGCGGCCGCTCAGGCTGCCAAGGTGAGGGCGCGCCGAACGATCGTGAAGCCGCGGCGAGCGATCGTGAGAGAGCTGCTGCCGTATGTGAACTCCCATTGTGCGCGGCTGCGCAAGCAAGCCGGCGGGCATCATCGAAACCAGAACCAGGAACGCAAAAGTCAATTTCATTCTCATCGTCGTTATCCTTCCGTACTCATCTGACGCACGGAGGCACGCAACGGATTCAGAGATCGCCGACCAGGTTGCGCTGCTTCTACGAAACGCCATGGCACTTATGTGCCATGTCTCGTCCTCAATGCGGCATTACCTTGGCCCAGCCGGTACGCAGGCCCAAACTGACCGGCAAACCTCGCAGCTGCCGGCGCAGCCTACGGTAGGTCGACGTGCATTCTCAGCTCCTTCACTAAAAAAGCGTACTGATCCACCGTCAACTCCACCCGTTTCGAGAGCGGCATCCCCCCGCCGTGCCCGGCTCGGGTCTCCACGCGGATCAGCACCGGAGGCCCGTCCTTCGCCTGGTCCGCCTGCAAGGCCGCCGCGAACTTGAAGCTATGCGCCGGAAACACCCGGTCATCATGGTCCGCCGTCATGATCAGCGTCGGCGGGTACGTCACCCCCGGCCGGACCCGGTGCAGCGGCGAATACTTGTAGATCGCCTGGAACTCCGCCTCGTTCTCGCTCGGAGCTCCGTAGTCCGCCTTCCACGCCCAGCCGATCGTGAACTTGTCGAAGCGCAGCATATCCATCACGCCCACCTGCGCCAGAACCGCTCCGAACAGCTCCGGTCTCTGCGTCTCAACCGCTCCCACCAGCAGGCCGCCGTTGCTTCCGCCGTTGATCGCCAGCCTCTCCTTCGACGTGTACTTGTTCTCCACCAGCCACTCGGCGGCTGCCAAAAAGTCGTCAAAGACATTCTGCTTCTTCAGCTTCGTTCCTGCCTCATGCCACGCCTCCCCGTACTCCCCGCCGCCGCGCAGGTTCGGCTGCGCATACACCCCTCCCATCTCCATCCACAGCAGCCGCGCCGCGCTGAACTCCGGCATCAACGAGATGTTAAACCCGCCATACGCATACAGCAGCGTCGGATTCCGCCGATCCAGCTTCAGCCCCTTCCTCGCCGTCACAAACATCGGCACCCGCGTTCCATCCTTGCTCCGGTAAAAGACCTGCTTCGTCTCATACCCGGATGGATCGAACTTGAGCTTCGGCGCACGGTACAGCTCCACCTTGCGCGCTGGGATGTCCAGCCGGTAGATCGTTCCCGGCGTCACAAAATTCGTGAACTGGAAGAATGTCTCTTTGTCCCTCCGCAGCCCGCCAAATCCCGCCGCGGTCCCGATCGCCGGCAGCGCCAGCCGCTCGATCAAACCTCCATCCGGCCGATGGAGCTCCACCATCGTCTGCGCATCTTCCAGGTAGGTCGCGATCAACGTCTCGTTGATCATGGTCACCGCCTCAAGATGGTTCTTCGTCTCCGGGATCACCGTCTTCCAGTTCGCCCGCTCAGGGTGTTCGAGATCGATCGCGATCACCCTTCCATTCTTCGCGTCCAGCGTCGTCAAAACCCAGAACTTCGTCCCGTCATTCGCGATCGGGTGGTATACCGCATCGGGCGTGGTCACAACCTTCACCACCGGCATCTCCGGGTGCTTCAGGTCCTTCACCGCCAGTTCATTGTTCGGGCTCGTCCCCTTCGTCGAGTGCAGCACCAGGTACCGGCCATCCTCCGTCACCCCGGCGCCGACGTTCAGCTCCTTGTCGTCCGGACGTTCGAACACCAGCGTGTCCGCGGTCTGCGCCGTCCCCAGCCTGTGAAAGAAAACCTTGTGGAAGTAGTTCGCCTCCTTCAGCGACGGCGCATCCTTCGCACCGGCGTTCTTCGGCACGCCATATCCCTCGTAGAAGAATCCCGAACCGTCCTTCATCCAGGAAGCCCCGCTGAACTTCGACCACTCCACCACATCCGTCAGGTCCTTGCCGGTCGCAACCTCGCGCACATGCCACTTCACCCAATCGCTTCCCGCATCCGCAATCGAGTAGGCCGCCATCCGCCCGTCCTCCGTGATGCTCAACCCGCTCAGCGCAACCGTCCCGTCCTTCGACATCGTATTCGGGTCCAGCAAAACCTTCGGCTCGCCCTTCAATCCCTCCTGCCAGAACACCACGTTTTGGTTCTGCAGTCCCGTGTTGTGCGCGTAGAAGTACCTCGACCCGCGTCGCTCCGGCGCTGTATACCGCTCGAAATTCGTCAGATCCATCAGCCGCGCGTGCATCTTCGCCCGCCCCGGCACGTCGTCCAGGTAGCCCCGCGTAAGCTGGTTCTCCGCATCCACCCAGCTCTTCACCTCGCCCGAGTCCACGTCCTCCATCCACCGGTAAGGATCCCGCACCTTGGTGCCAAAATAGTCGTCCGCCTGGTCGCTCACCCGAGCCTTTGGATACTCCATCACTCTCCCTTTATCCCTCGATACGTCTTCCGCGGCGGCGCCGCAAACCGCCGCCGCACTCGCACCCACCAGCGCCACCGCACACATCCGTCTCGCAAACCGCATGTCGCACATCCTTGATGGCCCGGCTCTCAAAAACCGCAGTCGGCCTAAGACCAGTTATACCAATCCGCCTCACCCATGCAGAACCCCGCTGGCAGAGTCTCCCGCTTAGGGCTGAAGGCCCCGCGCTATTCATCCCCAGGCACAAGCCGCTCAGGGACGCTGCCCACGGGTCCCGGGCGCAATCGGCGTAATCGTCGGTGCCGCCACCCCCAGGAACTCCGTCACCGAGTTCCCGGTAAAGTTCGCGATCCACACATTGCCTGACGCGTCCACCGCGATCCCCCGGGGATTGCTGATCCCCGCCGCCTGGTACTCCCCAGCCGGCGAAATCGCAACCCCGCCGTTCGAGAATGCCGATATCGAGTTGCCGTCACGGTTCGCCACCCACACCGTATTCGCCCCATCGATCGCGATGCCCGCAGGCCCCCTCAGCCCGCCTCCCACATACCCGCCCGCCGGCGAGATCGCGACCCCGTTCAGGTCATGCTTGCCCAGCGCATTCGTCCTGCTACCCGCAAACCAGATATTGTCCCCGCCATCGACGGCAACCGGCGAGACCTCCGTTCCCGACGCCGCCGTCACGCTCTCGCTGAACTGCTCCGCCTTGCCCGGCAGCGTAAGCCGGAACAGGTTGCGTCCCTGGCCCACCACCCAGCCGTGCCCGTGGCTGTCCACCGCAATCCCCGAAGCAAAGGTGTTCGTCGAAAAGCTGGAGACCGGCGTCCCCGAACTCCGCAGCGTCTCCACCTGGGGGCTCCCCGAAACCCAGAGATTCTGCGCCGTGTCGATCGCCAGAGAGGCGCATCGCGCGCCGCAGGGCAACCCGTTCGTCATCACCGCCTGCCCCGACGCTCCAAACTCCGAAACCGATGGCCCCCCAGCCGTCACCACCCCGTAATTCGTCACCCAAGCGTTATCCTTCGCGTCGATCGCCCCCGCGATCGGCTGGCTCAGACCCCCGCCCGTAAATCCGGATCTGCCCGAGAGAATATTCCCCAGGGGATCGAACTCCGTCAGCGTATTGTTCGCATACCCCGGCACCCACAGGTTCCCGGCCGAATCGATCGCAGGGTAGTAGGCGCCCGCCATGTTCTCCGCGAAAAAGGTGATCGCCACCGTCCAGTCGTTCGGCGCGGCCCCGAGCGCAGGCCCAAAAGCCTCCACCTTCGCCAGCCCAAACAACGCCGCCACATTCGCTCCCGGGTTCTTCGCAACATTCAACATCGCCGCGACCGTGTCCGTCGGCGCCACCCCCGCGCCACTCTTCGTACTCCCAAACAGAGCGCCACAAGCGGCATACGTATTCGCGCAAGGCGCCAGCATGTTCGCCAGAGTATTGATCTCGGCCTGCGGCACAATCCCGCTGCCGGCCGGCGTCTCCGCCAGCGTCGTTCCAGTCGCCGCGTCGAAGATGCTCGAAGCCGTCGCAAACGCGTTCGACAACCCCCAGAACGACCTCTCCGTGGGCCCCGAACTCAGGTGAGCCCCATCCGTCATAAACCCCGCCAGCGCATACACGCTCGCCACCGTCGAGACCTCGCTGATATTGATGAACCCAACCACACCGGAAAAATTGCCCGCCGCCGGACATGCCCCCAACAGAGAGATCAACGCCAACCCTGGATTATCAGCCTCTCCTCCACCCGCGCGTCCGCCCTTGGCCAGGATATAAACCAGCTGGTGCGGAACGCAGCGGTACGCCCCGCCAAAGTCGAAGCCCCCGTTTGCGTCCGTCGTCACATAGCCGCCGATCCCATCCGTCGCAATGCCCGGCGCTCCAGCATCCAGCAGCGAAAGACTCGGCGCGCCATACCCAGCCGTGTTGGCGGCCAAAACATACACGCGAGATCCCGTCACCGCCGAAGGTCCAGACTGCGCCCGGCCATGCACCCCTGTCCCGCGAGCCTCGCTCCCCGTGCTTCCATTCGCCGAGGTCGCATCTACCGGAACTCCGCTGGTCGCCTTTGACCCGCAGCCCGAAATCAACACCGCCCCTAACCCTAAGGAAAGGAGGTACCCACATCGTTCCAACCAGCAGCTCAAGTCAAACTCCCAGAAATACAGCTCACACCGCCCTCAGCCTAGCATTCCTAAGTCATACCAAGATCACCACTTGCCTCGCTTCGCCTACAACTTCCGCACCCTTCCGCGCGCGAGGACTCTCCCAGCTAAAGGTATGAGCCAACTACGCTCATATTTCCTGCAACTTCCGACTACGATCCTGCGTCTTATCTGCAGGCCGGTGAAAAAGCCCCGGTCCCAAACTTACGCACCAGGAGATAGAAGGCCATGACCATCACTCGTTTGTCCCCATTCCGCAGCGGACTTCAGGACGTCTCCGTTCTCCAGAACCGTCTCAACTCCATCTTCCACGACTTCGCCCAGCCCCAGGTGTCCGGCAGCACCGAAAGCCTCGCCGTCGGCAGCTTCATCCCGGCCGTAGACATCTATGAGGATGCCCAGCGCCTCGTGCTCAAACTCGAGATCCCCGGCATTCCTCAGGAGGACCTCGATATACGTGTCGAGAACCAGACCCTAACCGTCAAAGGCGAACGAAAGTTCGAGGCCGAGGAGAAGGAAGAGAACTTCCACCGCATCGAACGCCGTTTCGGCAGCTTTGTCCGCAGCTTCACCCTGCCTCAGACGGTCGACGTGGATTCCATTCAGGCAAACTATGAAAACGGCGTTCTGAAGCTCTCGATCTCGAAGAAGGCCGAAGCCAAGCCCAAGCAGATCAAGGTTGAGATTGGCAACGCGACCGCCCCCAAACAGGTCGAAGCAAGTAAGACCGCATAAGCCCGGTAACACCGCACAACATAGTCGCTGACGTCCTCGCAGCGGGAGGCTATCCAAAAGAGATAGCCTTCCGCTGCTTATAGAAGATTTGTGACATAGAAACGCTACGAAACGAGATCCAATGGCCATCAAGTGGGAAAAGTTCACCGTAAAAAGTCAGGAGGCAGTCCAGGCCGCCGTCGGCCTCGCCAGCGATAATGGCAACCCCGAGGTCCTTCCCCTGCACCTCCTGTCCGCCCTCCTGCAGGACCGTGAAGGCGTCGTTTTGCCCGTGCTGGAGCGCGTAGGCGTCAGCATCCCGCAGCTCCAGACCAATCTGCAAGCCGCGATCGCCAAGCTTCCCAAGGTCCAGGGCGGAGCTCAGCCCAACCTCTCCAGCTCCACCCAGAAAGTGCTCGATCAGGCCTTCAAGGAGGCCGAGAACTTCAAAGATGACTTCGTCTCCACCGAGCACCTCCTGCTCGCGCTCACCGACGCCAAAAAGGATCCCGTCCAACTCGCGCTCGCTGCTCTCGGCGGCACTCGCGAGGCCATCCTCCAGGCCCTCACCGCGGTCCGCGGCTCCCAACGCGTCACCGACCAGAGCCCCGAGGGCAAGTTCCAGGCACTCGAGAAGTACGCGAAAGACCTCACCGACCTCGCCCGCCGCGGCAAGCTTGATCCCGTCATCGGCCGCGATGAGGAGATCCGCCGCGTCATCCAGGTTCTCGCCCGTCGCACGAAGAACAACCCCGTCCTCATCGGCGAGCCCGGGGTCGGCAAGACCGCCATCGTCGAAGGCCTCGCCCGCCGCATCTTCCTCGGCGACGTCCCCGAGATCCTGCGCAACAAGCGCGTCTGCGCCCTCGATCTCGCCGCCATGATCGCTGGCGCCAAGTTCCGCGGAGAGTTTGAGGAACGCCTCAAAGCCGTCCTCAAGGAGATCGAAGAGTCCAGCGGCGAGGTCATCCTGTTTATCGACGAGCTCCACACCCTCGTCGGCGCAGGCGCGGCCGAAGGCGCCATGGACGCCTCCAACATGCTCAAGCCCGCGCTCGCCCGCGGCGGCCTGCGTGCCATCGGAGCCACCACCCTCAACGAGTACCGTAAATACATCGAGAAGGATGCCGCCCTCGAACGCCGCTTCCAGATCGTCTATGTCGGCGAGCCCAACGTCGAAGACACCGTCAACATCCTCCGCGGTCTCAAGGAAAAGTACGAGGCCCACCACAAAGTCCGCATCAAGGACGCCGCCATCGTCGCCGCCGCCACCCTCTCGCACCGCTATATCTCCGATCGCTTCCTCCCCGACAAGGCCATCGATCTCGTCGACGAAGCCGCCGCCGCCCTCGCCATCCAGATCGGCTCCGTGCCCGTCGAGATCGACGACCTGGAGCGCGAGGCCACATCACTCGAGATCGAACGCGCCGCCCTCGGTCGCGAACAGGATCCCAACTCCCAGGCCCGCCTCGCCGACGTCGAACAGGAACTTGCTGGGATCAAGGAACGAGCTACCGCCCTCCGCGCCCGCTGGCAGGCCGAACGTGGCGCCATCGGCCGCATCGCCGAGCTTAAGGAGCAGCTCGAATCCCTCCGCTTCCAGGCCCTCGAAGAGACCCGCAAAGGCAATCTCCAACGCGCCGCCGAGCTCCAATACGGCGAAATTCCCAAGGCCGAGGCCGAGCTCCGCGATCTCAACGCCCAGCAGGACGCCGCCGTCGCGCAAGACACAGCGAACGCCGTCCCCGATGCTGCATCCGGCGTCGCCCCACGACCCAGCCGCATGCTTAAGGAGGAGGTCGACGAAGAAGACATCGCCGCCATCGTCTCCAAGTGGACCGGCATTCCCGTCTCCAAAATGCTCGAAGGCGAGATGCAGAAGCTCGTCCAAATGGAGGGCCGCCTCGAAGAGCGAGTCGTCGGCCAGAACGAGGCCATCGAGGCCGTCGCCAACGCCATCCGCCGCTCGCGCGCCGGGCTCTCGGATCCCAAGCGTCCCATCGGGAGCTTCATCTTCCTCGGCCCCACCGGCGTCGGCAAAACCGAGACCGCCCGCGCCCTCGCCGAGTTCCTCTTCGACGACGAGGCCGCCATGGTCCGCATCGACATGTCCGAATACATGGAGAAGCATGCCGTCTCCCGCCTCATCGGCGCTCCCCCGGGCTATGTCGGCTACGACGAAGGCGGCCAGCTCACCGAGGCCGTCCGTCGCCGTCCCTACGCCGTCGTCCTCTTCGACGAGATCGAAAAGGCCCACCCGGACGTCTTCAACATCCTCCTCCAGGTACTCGATGACGGCCGCCTCACCGACTCCAAAGGCCGCACCGTGGACTTCAAGAACACCGTCCTCATCATGACCTCAAACGTCGGCGCCGCCGCCCTCTCGACCGCGTGGGCCGAGGGCGAGGAGGGCTTCGAGGATGCGAAGCAACGCGTTATGGAGGCGCTCCGTCAGCACTTCCGCCCCGAGTTCCTCAACCGCGTCGACGACATCGTCATCTTCCATCCGCTCGGCGAAGAGCAGCTCACCCACATCGTCGACCTGCGCCTGAAAGAACTCCAGAACCTCCTTTCGGACCGCCGCATCACACTCGATCTCACCGACGCCGCCCGCCACGCAATCTTCCAGGCCGGCTACGATCGCGCCTACGGAGCCCGCCCCCTCAAACGAGCCATCCAACGCATGATCCAGGACAAACTAGCCCTCAAAATCCTCGACGGCACCGTCCTCCATGGCGATCACGTCAAGGTCGACGCTAGCCCCACCGGCCTCACCTTCACCGTCGAGAGCCGCGCCTGACTCCGTAGCAATACCTAAACCGCTCCTTCAGTCGAAGGAACAGCGCTTCGAAAAATCGAAAGCTCAGGTAGCGGAGGCCAACGACCGCCGGGAGGCACTCGCCGCCTAGGCGTTGCTCCCCGCCATCAGACGACCTAAAATCTGAACCATTCATCTCCGATCCTGGGTGCGCCTGCAGCAGATTGCCGCACCCATCGTGGCGCAACTCCCTACCCGCAACCGATACACTGATAACAGCGAAGGTTTAACCAGCCAAAGGGTAAAGATCCCGACCGCCTATGGTCCAGACCTAACCAGCTTTATTAGAATACTTTGAGATCAAAGTACGGGGGGAGGGGGTACCTCCACTTCCTGCACTCGGATAGGGACGATGCGTAGGCGAGCCATCATCATCGGCGCGGGGCCGGCAGGCCTCACCGCCGCCCTCGAACTCCTGCGCCGCACCGACATCCTCCCCGTCATCCTCGAAGCCTCCGGCGAGATCGGCGGCATCTCTCGTACCGTCCGCTACAAGGGCAACCGCATGGACATCGGCGGCCACCGCTTCTTCTCCAAAAGCGACCGCGTCATGCAGTGGTGGTTGGATCTCATGCCCCCCGAGGTCCTTCCCGGCGAATCCGCAGACATCACCTACCAGGGCCGGCAACGCCTCGTCGCCGTCCCCGCCCGCCTGCCCGAGGAGCCCGTCCTCCGCGGCGCCGGCCCCCTCAACCCCCCACCCCGGGCAGCCGCCCTCGAAGCCCCGCCCAGCCGGCCCGCCAACGCCGTGGCCGTACCCCCTCCGCCAGAGGCCGACCCCGACCTCGTCATGCTCATCCGCCCCCGAAAAAGCCGCATCTACTACCTCCGCCGCTTCTTCGACTACCCCATCCGCCTCACCGCCGCCACCCTCAAAAATCTCGGCCTCACCCGCACCCTCCGTGTAGCCCTCAGCTATCTGCGCTCCCGCCTCTTCAAAATCGCTCCCGAAAAGAGCCTCGAAGACTTCCTCATCAATCGCTTCGGCCGCGAACTCTACCTCACCTTCTTCAAGAGCTACACGGAAAAGGTCTGGGGTACACCCTGCAATCGCATCTCCGCCGAGTGGGGTGCCCAGCGGATCAAGGGCCTGAGCCTCACCACCGCCGTCAAGCATTTTCTCCGCCACGCCTTCTCCCGGCAACGCCCATCCGATCTCTCACAGAAGAACACCGATACCAGCCTTATCGAGCGCTTCCTCTACCCCAAGTTCGGCCCCGGCCAGCTCTGGGAGCACGTCGCCGACTGCATCCGTGCCGGCGGAGGAGAGATCCACCTCAACACCAAGGTCGTCGGCATCGCTTGCGAAGCTGCTTCCCGCTCACAGATCGCAACCTCTGCCTCAGAGGCCGGACGCCGGGTCGCCTCAGTAACCATCGCCAACGAATCGGGCGAGCGTCAGACCTTCGCCGGCGAGATCTTCTTCTCCACCATGCCCATCAAGGATCTCCTCTCCGCCATGGACCCTCCCATCCCGCCGGAGATCCGCGTGATCGGGGACGGCCTTGAGTACCGCGATTTCATCACCGTCGGTCTCCTCGCACATAGCCTCAAGGTAAAGGAACCAGACGGCAGCCGCCTCAAGGACACTTGGATCTACGTACAGGAGCCCGATGTCCTCCTAGGCCGGTTACAAATTTTCAACAACTGGAGCCCCCACCTGGTCGCCGACCCCTCCACAGTCTGGCTCGGCCTCGAGTACTTCTGCTACGAGACCGACGACCTCTGGAGAATGTCCGACGACGACCTCAAACGCTTCGCCATCGCCGAGGTCGAAAAGATCGGTATCCTCGACTCCGCCAGTGTCCTCGACGGACACGTCGTCCGCGTGCCCAAAACCTACCCCGCCTACTTCGGCACCTACGACCGCTTCGACGAACTCCGCGAGTTCACCGACACCTTCGAGAACCTCATCCTTATCGGTCGCAATGGCATGCACAAGTACAACAACCAGGACCACAGCATGCTCACCGCCATGACCGCCGTCGACGGCATCATCGCAGGCCACATCGACAAGGCCGCCCTCTGGGCCATCAACACCGAACAGGACTACCACGAGGATAAAAAGTAAGCCATGAGAAAGTTCATCCTTCTGACCATCGTCGTCCTCGTCGCTCTCGCCGTCATGTATCACGACCGCATCTTCCTTCGCGATCCACTCGGCAAGCTCGAACGCAACGGCGTCGCCGTCCCGGACGCTCGCGTCTTCATCAACTACTCGAATGACATCCTGGTCCAGGAGGATAGCGGCCGCCGCATGTTCGTCGTGCAGAACTACAACAAGCTGCCCGGCTCCCCCACCGGCCTCATCTGCATCCAGGGAATGCTGTGCGTCACACCGTCCGATCAAGCCGCTCCCGGCGCTGCCGAATCCGGAAAGCAGGCCGACATGTCCGACCGTGAGGTCTCCTTCACCGACGCCCTTGGCTCCCGCGTCCACGTCCAGATCCGCTGACCGGCTGCCCGGATCCTCTGCTCTGAGTCTTGTCGTAAGCTGGTGGTGAGCACAGGCCCGCGGTGTCACCGTCACCTCTATGGACCATCCGATGCGAGCACGATCTCAGGACTTCGCTCAGTACGTTCCTTACCACGTGACTAAAAGCAGCCATCACCTGGGCTGGCGAGGCTTTCGCGGCGAGATCGTTCGAGGCCACTCCGCCGGCGAGATCACCCTCCCTCCACTCGATCATCACCTCCTCAACCTGATCGTGTCCGTGCCTACTCTCCACGAGCACAGGTGGGGTGGCGTCCAGCGCGAGGAGGTCGGACGGGAGGGCGCCGCATCCCTCGTTCCCGCAGGTCATCAAAGTTATTGGCGTTGGAGGTACGTCGAAGAGGGCGTTCCCTGCGACTTCCACCTCCACCTCGATCCCGCCTTCGTTCGCCGGATCGCAGTCGTCAACCTTGACGATCTCCCACAGGACGTGGAGTTCCGCGCAAACCTCTGCTTCTACAACCCGGCCCTGCGAGTGCTCGCCCAACTCCTGCTCGAGGAGGTGGAGCACGATGGCGCCCACGGATCGCTCTATGCGGAATCGCTCACCACCTCCCTTGTGGCGTTGCTCCTCAAGTCCCAGCGATCATGGCCCAAAAGCCAAGCGCCACCGCCCCGGTCGCATGGGAGGCACCGCCTCCATCTCGTCTGCGAGTACATCGACGCGAACCTGGGCGCCCACCTCCACCTCGAGCAGCTCGGCGCGATCGTCAGCCTCGGTCCGGATCGCTTCGGCGAGGTCTTTCGAGCAGCTCTTGGCGTAAGCCCCTACCGCTATGTCCTACAGCGTAAACTCGACCGTGCCAAAGCCATGTTGAGCAAGGAGAAACTCTCCATCACCGAAATCGCCGTGCACCTCGGATTCGCCGATCACGCGCACTTCTCCGCTACCTTTCGCAGAGCCACTGGCCTAACCCCATCCCGCTTTCGTACCGAGTCCCGCCGCTGATCAGCCCGCCTTCCGTCTCGTCATCCTTATAGCTCCAGGCAGCGTTTCTTACATCCGTCCAGCCGGCGTTCGGCTAAACTCTGGCCATTACGTAAGGGGCACGAGATGGATCAATCGACATCGCTGCAAGGTAACCCGGTACAAGCTTCCGCCGCAGGGGCTCCCATACCCGGAAGTCCCACCTTTCGTCTCGATCGCAAGCATCCACTCGCGATCCGCTGGATGCACTGGGTTAACTTCCCGGTGCTCTTCATCATGATCTGGAGCGGTCTGCTCATCTACTGGAACGACTCCGACAACGCCTACCGCCACCCACACGCTGTCTACCGCATCGGCCTCGGCGAGCTCACGCTCCTGCGCTTCTTTCCAGAGTGGTTTTACAAGCTGTTCAACGCGCCCTACCACGTCACGCAGGGGCTCGGAAATCACTTCTTCTTTATGTGGATCTTCGCTGTGAACGGCCTGGCGTACGTCTTGTACACCGCCATCTCTGGCGAGTGGCGCTTCCTGGTTCCGAACCGCAGCAGCCTCCTAGAGGCCATCCAGGTCACACTCGTCGATCTCCACCTCCGCAAGAGCCTGCCGCCCCAGAAGAAGTACAACGGCGCGCAAAAAATCGCGTACACCAGCGTGATCGCCATGGGCGCGGCCTCCCTCCTGACAGGTCTCGCCATCTACAAACCCACGCAGACCCATTGGCTCACCACCCTCCTGGGCGGCTACGAGATGGCCCGGTGGGAGCACTTCTGGCTCACCCTGGCCTTCGTCGCCTTCTTCCTCCTGCACGTCGGGCAGGTCATCCTCGCCGGTTGGAATAACTTCCGCAGCATGGTCAGCGGAATCGAGGTCAAACACGTCAACGAGCCCTCCGTTGAGGCTGAACGGAGGTCCTGGTCATGACCGAGCACGATGACCTTCAACCCCAGCCGGGAAAGCCTCCCGCGCAATCCGCATCTCCGCTAGACGTCATCGCCACAGGGACAGCCAGTCGGCCTGCTGATCCGATCGGCGCGGACGAGCCCATAGCCGAGAGCACGCCCGGGCACGTGGCCGCCGACGCTGCCGTTCTGGCCGATTCGCGCCGGCACACTCGCCGCTCCTTCGTCATCGCGGCCGCCGGCGCCGCAGCCGGCTATGGCTTCTGGCGCTGGGTGCAAGGCAGTCCGAGCGACGACATGCAACCGGCCCCGATCCGCCGTGCCTTCGAGATCAACGCCGCCATCTCACGTGGCGTCTTTCAGGAGCACGCGCTCGCGCCCACCTACCCTCTCGGCAAGGCCGAAAACCTCCGCGTCAACGGCGTCTACGGCCTGAAACAGGCTCTGGTGCCGGAAAGCTGGCGCCTGCAGCTCGTCGGCATGCATGACGATGCCAAGCATCAGCGCTACGCCAAGGATGTCACCGAGTGGGACTACAAATATACCGATGCCGGCGGCCAGGAAGACCAGGGCCACGACACCAAGGTCGCCCCCTCCGCAGATACCGCGGAGAAGATGGCTCCCGCGCCCATGGTGACCGGCGGAAAACAGCATCAGGGGCGCGCCCGTCGCATGCCCCGCGGTCAGGAAGAGGCCGGAGAAAGCGATTCAACTCTCAAACCGGGCACACCCGGACTTCTGCTTACCATGGAGGATGTGCTCAAGCTTCCGCGTCAAGAACTGGTCACACAGTTCAAATGCATCGAAGGCTGGAGCCAGATCGTGCACTGGACCGGTGTCCGCATGGCCGACTTTCTCGACGCCTATCCGTCCACCCTTATCGACGGTCAGCAGCCGAAGTACGTCTATATGGAAACACCCAATGGCGATTACTTCACCGGCTACGATATGCAGGTCTGCCGTCATCCGCAGACTCTGCTCGTCACCGGGATGATGGGCCAGCCCCTGACACAGTTCCACGGAGCTCCGCTGCGTCTGCACATGCCTTCAAAATACGGGTATAAACAGATCAAGCGCATCGGCCTTATCAGCTATACCAATAACAAACCTGACGACTACTGGACCAAACTAGGATATGACTGGTACGCCGGGCTTTAGGCTAGTGCCCGCTGTTTGGTAAAGTCCGAAGAACAGTTTATGCGTGATCCCGTAGCACTCGCACGCAATGCTCTCCAGCCCCGGCCGGTCTAGAATCTTCACATGCCCCCGCTTGTACTCGATTAAACCGCTGCGCTGCATCGTCCCCGCGATGATCGTCACGTACCCAGCATGTTGGCGAGGAACTCCTGTGTGAGGGGGATATGCGGATCGCCAATCCGGTCCTGGACCATCAGCAGCCATCGCGCCAGCCGTTCCTCAACCTCGTGCAGCCGGTTGCACGCCGCCAACTGCCCCAGAGTCAGACTCTGGTATTGAACGAGTCTCAGGATCAGGCGCGAGAGCGACTCCTGCTCCAGGAACTGCTGTTCAAAGGCCTTGAAGCTCATCCGCAGACCGGTCCCCCCAATCTGCATGAATCCCCGCGTGTGCACAAGGGCCGGGCCCCAGAAGATGAAGCGCCTCGGGAAAGCCCTCACGCGTGACGATTCCCACCTCCGCCAGCTCCCCCGTCCCCATCGCCGTGATGATCGAGGTCATGCCTGATGTCAAAAAATGAACATGACGCGGAGTCTCCTCCGGCTCGTACATCGGGGTATTCACTGGTAAAGACACCGGTTCCAGCTGCCGCAACAGAGCAGCACGGGGCGCCGGTGGAAGCGAATCCAGCATAAGATTTGATAGGGGAAGTGCCAAAGTACCCGTCCTTAAGAAACGAGCAAAGGGCGGCCGCCACCATTAGCGAGCAGGATTGCGTCGAGGGCGGGAAGACCCGCCTAATCCGAACCTACGCTGTATGTTCTGCTAAGGAGGTTCGCTAGCGAACATAGCAGTAATAGCCGCTATGGCTGCCATCGCCCGCGGTCTCACCACACAAACCGGCGAGGATCAAGCGATAACGTCCCTATCAAGGTGCCAGACCCTTCGCCCCACCTCGATACACGACTTTAACCGTCACAATCTCATACGGCTTGATCGGCACCGTCACGACCTCGCCGCTCATGGGCAGATGCTCGCCCTCAGTCTTCTCCATCAGGTTGCTCCCGGTCGCAAAGCTCGCACCCGGTGGTACATGCAGCTTCACCTCACTGGCCGTGCCCGCCCACTCGTACATCCGGAACACCAGTGCATCCGCGTCCTCGGCCTTCTTCACCGCCGTCAGCGTCACATTCGCATTCTCGACTGCGCCCCACGAGTGCTCCGCCGGCAGACTCCCGCTATGCGCCGAAACCTGTTCGGCCGTGAGCGGGTAATTCAACTCATACCCCCGCCGAACTGTCTGCGCCTGCTTCCATCCACCCGCATGCGGGTAGATCGCGTACCGGAACCTCTGCCGTCCACGGTCCGCGTCCGGATCCGGCCACGTCGGCGACCGCAGCAGCGTGATGCGCAGCGTATTGCCCTCCGCGTCATACCCGTACTTCGAGTCGTTCAGCACCGAAAGCCCATGCTGCGCATCGCCAAGGTCCGCCCATCGCATCGCCGGCACCTCGAACTGAGCCTTCTCCCAGCTGTTATTTCGCGTCGTCGGGCGCTCGATCGACCCATAGGGAATCTCATACGCCGCCTTGGGTCCGGAGGCCGCCAGTGGAAACGCAGCCTTCAGCAGCACGTGGGTCTCATGCCAGTCCACATCGTTCGCCACTCCCACCGCATCGGCGCCGGCATCGAGCGAAATATCCTGCACAAACTTCGAAGCCTGCCAGCTTCTCGCCACCCGCACCGTCGCCCGCAGCGGCCCGCGATCCAGAATGGTTACAGAATCCGCCGCCTCGATCGGTGTCATGTGGTCCAGCGTTCCCGGATCAATATTCCAGGCATCGTAGTTCGACGGCGTGTCCTTGAACGTTTGGAGTTGGTTCCCGCACGCCCCCGGAGCCAGCGACTCCACGCCGCTCTTCCGATCCGCGCCCACCGACATCAGGCTCGTGATACACCCGTTCTTCCGGTCGATCGCAACCTTTAAGTGCGCGTTCGTCAGCACAAAAGCCGCCGGCTGGTCCTCGACTCGGAGATCTGTAGCGGAATCCGTTACAGACTGGATCTTTCCTCGTTCAGAATGCAGGACCGTGTATCCGAGCGCCGGGACATCGCTCACCCGCGCCATGAGCTCAAACTGGTGCGTCGCCGCATCCCCCGAGATCACCTGCGACAGCACCGGCTTCTCATGCGCATCCAGGATACGCACTCCCTCCGCCGCCTCCGGCAGCTGCACTGAAATCTTGACCGTCTCACTGCGCGCCCAGCCCATGGGGTTGAAGACCAGCAACGGCGCGTCCCCCTTCGCTCGCGTATCGATTCCGGCAGCCAGCGTCTTCAGCGAAGCGTCCGCGATCTCCCGGTCCGACTGGAACACCTCCGTATAATCTCTCTGCGCATCTTTGTAGATCACGCCAATCCCAGAGCCTGCCGCCAGGTCATGAAACTGATTGAACGTAATCTTCTTCCAATTCTCGGTCAGCTCGTCTCCCGGATATGCCCTCCCATTCAGCCACGCAAATGAGGCCAGCTTCTCCGCATTCAGCGTCGCCACCTCGCTCGCGCGCATGTTCCGCTTGTGCGCCGCCTGCGTCGTAAAGATGCCGCGGTGATACTCGAAATAGAGCTCGTCCTTCCAGGTCGGCACCCCGACCTGTCCAGCTGAACCCGCAGCCGGAGCCGTGTAACCCTTCGCAATCCGGTCGTAGTCCCACGTTGGCGACTCCGCGTTCAGCTTCCCCTCCACATCCGAGAAATAGCTCTGCGCCGTGTGATATCGCATCGTCGGCGCCACCTCCTTCGACCCCGGCTTACGCGCGCCGATCCAGTGATCCGCCTGGTCCAGCATCGCCCGTGTCGGCCCCCCACCATGATCCCCAATACCGTACAGATCCAACATCTCGGTCGTTCCCGGGTTCCTCTCCGCCGACTCCGCGAAGTCCGCCGAGACCCGCGTCGGATTCACATTGTCATGAACATAGTCCGTCGGAAAATAAGTCAGCACCTTGCTCCCGTCCGGCGACTCCCACCAGAACAGCCGGAACGGCAGCACGTTCGTATCGTTCCAGTGCATCTTCTGCGTGACAAAGTAATCCATTCCGGATCGTTTGTAGATCTGCGGAAGCTGCCAGTTGTAACCAAACGAGTCCGGGTTCCAACCGATCCGCGCCGTCACCCCATACTGCTGCTTGAAGTACCTTTGGCCCACCAGCAGCTGCCGCACCAGGCTCTCTCCATCCGGCAGATTCAGGTCCGGCTCCACCCACATACCGCCCACGATCTCCCACCGTCCCTGTTTCACCCTATCCCGGATCTGGTCGTTCAGCTTCGGATACTTCTCCGCCATCCACTCCGTGTACTGCGCCGCGGATTGGGTAAACGTATAATCTGGATACTCATCCATCAGCTGCAGCGCCGTCGTAAACGTACGCTTCACCACGTCGACCGTCTCGGTTCGCGGCCACAGCCACGCCGCATCAATGTGAGCGTTGCCCGCAAGATCGATGGTCACCTTCGACAGTTCCGGTTGCAGCGTCGCCAGGATCTCCTGAGACCGTCGCAGCGAGGCATCGAAGCCTCTCTGGTCACCCGCTCCCAAGGCCTTCATGTCGATCGCCGCTACCGAGTCTTCCACCTTCGGCAACAAATCTCTCCGAGGCGTGGGCAGCGCCGGCAGCAGGTTCGCAGCCGTGATGCATTGCACCCGGATCTCTTCAGGACTGGGGCGCGCGCTCGCACCCGCTGCCTGCGTATCCATCTCCACCCGCATGTTCACTCCGGAGAAGGTCTTCTCATCGACCGTTCGCAGCAGCTTTACCGCCACCAGCACCTTATCCCCCGGCTTTGCCGGCTCAAACAGCACGATCGGCTCCAGGTCGTCGCCCAGCGCCACACGCCGCCCGTTGAAATAGATGATCTCCGGCATCGGCCCATTCGCGCCCGCCCGGAACTGAAACCATACCCGTGCCCCGGTGATGTCATACCCATGCAGCGTCTTCGGCACCTCGATCACACGCCGGTACCACACTGCATCCTGCGGAGCCTTGGCGCCCGGCGCCACCACCGGCCACCCCGAATCGTCCAGAGTCGGCGACTCCCCGTGCGGGAGATCGCCTGCATGGAAGCGCCACTCCCCTGCCGGCAGCGCATTCAGCGTCTCCAATGTGTGCAGCCTCTCCGCCGCGCCCGGCGAAAGGTTCTTCTGCTCACGAACAGGCGTGAACGATTGAGAGAGAGCAGGGACCGACAGTGCAGTCAAAACAAGCGCGGCAAACCTTATATGCATGCCGGCCAGCCTACCAAAATTCACCGCATCTATGAAATCGCCCTTTATTCAAAGGCCCCACGCTATCGGCGCTACGAAGACTCCGCGGGCGGCATCCACGACCACCTACGACGAAAAGCTGGACCCACACCCGCAGCTCTTAGTCGAGTTCGGATTAATAAAGTTGAACCCCTGCCGCATCAATGTCTCCTCATAGTCGAGGATCATCCCAGCTAGGTAGATGAAGCTCTTTGGATCGACAAAAATCCGCACCTCATCGCCTTCCTCGCCAAATCGGTACACCCGGTCACGCTCTCGTGGCTGAGTATCGAACCGGATGCTATAGCTCAGACCACTGCAGCCTCCGCCCAGAATACCTACCCGAAGCCCACCCTGCTCTGGCGAGACGTTCTCCTTCGCCATCGCCATGCGGATCCGCTTCAGCGCCTTCTCGGTCAGCTGAATGACCTTCTTCCCAGGCTCCACCCCGGCCGGGTTTAAGATCGCCCCGCCGGCAGTCTTGACCGCGGAAGCCTGAGGCTCCGCAGTCTGTGCCGCGGAGCCCCCGGTTTGAATCGTCACCATGCTCATAGAGTCTAGTAAGCCGCAACCGCGGTCGCAACGCCCTCAGCAACATTGTTCTTCTTCTTCCAGTCGCCGATCGCCGCTCGGATCGCATCCTCGGCCAGAACCGAGCAGTGGATCTTCACTGGCGGCAGCGCCAGCTCCTTCACAATGTCCGTGTTCTTGATCTCGAGCGCCTCGGAGACTGTCTTGCCCTTCACCCACTCCGTCGCCAGCGACGAAGAGGCGATAGCCGAACCACAACCGAACGTCTTGAACTTCGCGTCCTCGATTACCTGCGTCTCGGGGTTCACCTTAATCTGCAGCCGCATCACGTCGCCGCACTCCGGCGCTCCGACCAGACCCGTTCCAACCTCATCCGAGCTCTTGTCCATCGAGCCCACATTGCGCGGGTTCTCGTAGTGATCTACCACTTTGTCGCTGTATGCCATATCCGTATCCTCTCGGTCTCTTACATTAGAGTATGCGCCAATCCGGAAAGTTTCGCATCAACCGGGCTGGTTGTCCCTCGTCCCTAGTGCGCCGTCCCTAGTGCGCCGCCCACTCGATCTTCGTCAGGTCAATGCCTTCCTTCACCATCTCGTACAAAGGCGAAAGCTCGCGCAGCTTGCTCACCACGTCGATCAGCTTGTCCGACACATAGTCCACCTCAGCCTTGTTGTTGAAGCGCCCCAGCCCAAACCGGATCGAACTGTGCGCCACATCGTCTCCCAACCCAAGTGCTTTCAACACATAGCTGGGCTCAAGCGTCGCCGACGTGCACGCCGATCCCGAACTCACCGCGATGTCGTTGATGCCCATCAGCAGGCTCTCGCCTTCCACATACACAAAGCTCATGTTCAGGTTGCCCGGCAGATGATGCTCCATATTGCCGTTCACGTGGACATAGTCCAGCGCCTTCTCGAACTTTTCCTTCATGTAATCGCGGAGCTCCCGCTGCCGAGCCGCCTCCGCTGCCATCTCCTCCCCGGCGATCTCGCACGCCTTGCCCAGACCCACAATCCCTGGAACATTTAGCGTTCCCGAACGCATCCCGCGCTCGTGCCCACCCCCGTCGATCTGCGCCTGAATCTGCACCCGAGGATTGCGCCGGCGAACATATAAAGCTCCGCAGCCTTTCGGCCCATACAGCTTGTGCCCCGTTAGGCTCAGCACATCGATGTTGTCCGTCATCACATTGACCGGGATCTTCCCAACCGCCTGAACCGCGTCCGTGTGGAAGAGCACACCCTTCTCGTGGCAGATCTTCCCGATCTCCGCGATCGGCTGCACCACGCCAATCTCATTGTTCGCGTACATGATCGAGACCAGGATCGTCTTGTCCGGACCCTCGGTCACAATCGCCCGTTTCAAATCCTCGACATCTATCAGGCCGTCTGCCTGAACCGGCAGGTAGGTGACCCGGTAGCCCTGCTTCTCCAGTCGCTTGCACGTATCCAGAACCGCCTTATGCTCGGTCACCTGCGTGATGACGTGGTTGCCGCGCTCCCGATACATCTCGGCGATCCCCTTGATTGCCAGATTATTCGATTCGGTCGCCCCCGAGGTGAAGATGATCTCCTTCGCCGTCGCCCCGATCAGCTTCGCGATCTGCTCCCGCGCCCTATCGACCGCATGCTCCGCCTCCCACCCAAATGCGTGGTTACGGCTGGCCGCATTTCCAAACGTCCCGGTAAAGTAGGGCAGCATAGCCTCCAGAACCCGCGCATCCATCGGCGTCGTCGCATGGTTGTCCATATAGATCGGCAGCTTCACGCCCGCAGGCAGCGGCTTGCTGCTCTCCGTAATCACCACTCCGTTATTCGCCATCTCGCTGCTCATCATCTCGCTCCTGAACTCAAATACTTTGCTGATCAGCTACTCGCTGTCGTGCCGCTAAACCGCAATCGTCACCAGTCCACCTCCAACCGGCGCTCCCGAGCCCGCCTCCTCTGGCTCTCCCGTCTCCACCAGGTCGCCGATGCGGATTCCGCTCAGCAGGTCCTTGATGCTGTCGTTCACCTTGCGTAGTGGCTCTTTGATGGTGCAGTGACCCGCCAAGTCGCAAGTTCCGTGAATCGTGATGCAGCTGGTGATGAAAAGCGGCCCGTCGATCGCCCGTATCACTTCAAAAGCGCTGATCTCGGTCGCCGGCCGCGCCAGCGCATATCCGCCATGGGTCCCGGCATGCGATACCAGCAGACCCGCCTTCGCCAGCGTCTGAAGAATCTTCGCCAGCAGCTGCGCAGGAATGTGGTACGCCTCGGCAATATCCTTCGCGCTCTGCGCTCCACTGCCCGCCTGCTCCGCCAGATACTTCAGAGCCATGAGACCGTAGTCCGCTTTTTTGGTCAGTCTCAGCATGAGGAGGTCACTTGGGGCCGTCGTGAGGGCACCATCGGATGCCTATATGGCTAACCTAACCCGCAATTTCAAGTCTACGTCGGGGCAACACGCTGCGCAAGCGATATCGGACATCTTCGGTCGTATAGTTAAATCCCCAGGTATTCTTCCCAGGATCACGAAATCACGCATTGACAACGCGTCGAGAGGGAGGCAAAATCCAAGCATTCCCTCCAACCCCGACCCGTGGCTACCCCCTGCAAACATCCGATCGTCAAAATCGTCGCCCGCGAGGAAGACGCCGAGTTCGTCGAGTGCCAGAGCTGCGGGGAGGTCTTCGACTCGGCGGAGTTTGAAGACATGGCGGTCGAAGAGATGGATGAGATGCAACACCGCCAGCGGGATGACGCCGACAAAATCTAGCTCCTACCTGGGCCGCCTAGCTCGCCGCTGGGCCCGGAGCATTTATCCGCCGAATGACGATCCAGGCATACTGGGCCGCAGACACCGGCGCCAGAACCGCGATACCCCGCAACAGCCCATCCCGCAGCAACACCAGCCCGGATGAGTTCGCCGTCGCCGCAAACACCCGCTCCATCATCACCGCGATCAGAGTCAGGATCTGCATCACCGTATTCAGCTTCCCAAACAGGCTCGGCCTGAAATCCCGCAGCGTCCCCGTCGCAAAAAGCAGCGTCGCAATCAACAGAATGCCAAGATCCCGGCTGAACACCAGAACCGTGACGTACCGGGGAATCAACCCGACATGGGTCAACGTCACAAACAGCGTACTCAGCATCAACTTGTCTGCGATCGGGTCCAGGTACTGCCCCAGCCGCGTGTGCTGCCCCAGCCACCGGGCGAGCAAACCATCAAGCCCGTCACTGATCCCCGCTAGCAGAAACAACCCAAATGCTATCTCGTACTGGCCATCCGTGATCTCAATCACGAGAAATGGAATGATAAACAGCCGCAGCAGCGTCAGCAGATTGGGTGCCGCACGAAACTGACTCAGAAAGGGCACTTGATCGATAATCCAGTTCTCACAGAGAACACAGCTCGGAGGCTGTCAGCATCCTAGCTCATCCCCTTCGCCGCATCTGACCAATCAGCCGGCCTAAGCCAGATTCGCACCACCACAACTCTTCCTCATCCCTCAGTGGTAAAGATCATCGCAAGCCAAGCCATCCAAATCTGACCGGAATCCTGCGCTGGCCTGAGGGAACACCGAGGCCCAGCATCGCCTGCTCGCCACGACAGGCATTGCCCTCCACACTCTCTCCAAGTACACTAAGCACACGCTCGCAGGCGCGTAGCTCAGTTGGTTAGAGCGCTACCTTGACACGGTAGAGGTCAGCGGTTCGAATCCGCTCGTGCCTACCACCTCCGCCCCAGGATCTCTGCTTTGCCCACTGGTCACCGGAACGCTGCAGCGAAGGATTGGAGTCAGTCATGGCACAGAAATGTGAACTTTGCGGCAAAGGCCCGCAGTTCGGAAACAACATCTCGCACGCGCACAACACCACCCGTCGCCGATGGAGCCCGAATCTGCAGGCCGTCAAGGCCAAGGTCTTGGGTGGCAGCAAGCGCATGCGCGTCTGCACCAGCTGCATCAAAGCCGGCAAAATCGTCAAAGCATAGCAAACTCTCGGGAACAGCATAAGCGTAGCTGTCATCCGGCAGCCAAACTCTCTGCGCCGTTCGGAGAGGTTACTTTCCCGAAGACTGCTCCGTCGGTTCCCCCGCCGTCTGCCTCTTGAATCCCAATGAAGCGCTATTAATGCAATACCGCATCCCCGTTGGCTTCGGTCCATCTGGAAACAAGTGCCCGAGGTGCGCCCCGCAGGTCGCGCACGTGACCTCGACCCGCCGCATTCCCATCGACCGGTCCTCGTGAGCCTCGACCGCATCCGGCGATACCGGCAGCCAGAAACTCGGCCATCCCGAACCCGATTCAAACTTCTTGTCCGAGGTAAACAACGGAGCATCACACGCCCCGCAGTGATAAACCCCGTCACCATGGCTCTCATTCAAAGCGCCTGAAAACGGCCGCTCCGTGCCTTTCTCCCGCATGACATGAAACTGTTCCGGACTCAGCAGCTCACGCCACTCCGCTTCCGTCTTCGTCACCTTGGTCTTGCTTGCAGTCGTTGTGTCGGCCATCAGACGTTCTCCTCTGTATTCGATGCGCGACACCCCTCCCTCGCATCTCCTTAAGCCCAGCACTTCAGCCGGCAGCGGTTAGAGCGCCCTCCGCCCGCATGGGCCGTTCCAGCTGCGGGTCACCCCCGGGCCACAAACTCGATCTCCACCAGCGCATCCTTCGGCAGGCGCGCCACCTCAACCGTCGATCGCGCCGGCGGAACCACACCCTCAGGCGCCAGATACTTTCCATACACCGCATTCATCGCCGCGAAATGGTCGAAGTTCTTCAGAAACACCGTCGCCTTCACCACATGCGACATGTCCAGCCCCGCCTCGGCCAGCACCGCCTTCAAGTTCTCGAGCACCCGCGTCGTCTGCTCGGAGATGTCCCCCGTGCTCATCGCGCCCGTATTCGGGTCCAGCGCCACCTGCCCCGAGGTAAACAGAAACTCCCCCACTCGTATCGCCTGGGTGTAGGGCCCAATGGCCGCCGGCGCATCCTTCGTCACAATTGCTGTCTTCGTCTCTTGTGCCATCCCTTGATTCTCCGCTCACCACTCTCTGGGGGCAAGCCGGGTCCAGCAGGCAGCCAGGTCCAGGCACACGCCCGAGCTCAGCCCACCCCTTGCTACGGGAGCTACCGTCCGCCCGAGTTCGCCCGGATAAATGCCGACGCATACTCATGCAAGCCCTTCAGCCCGTCCTCGTTCACGTACACCATGTGCCCGGTCGGAAAGAAGTGATAGCTGATGTTGTTCTGGAGATACTTTGGCATCGGCAGATGCTTCATCTCGTACTCCGACCCGAAATACAGCGTCCCGAGGTCGAAGTATCCGCCCATCAGCATCACCTTCATCTTCGGGTTTCGCTTCATCGCCGCCGCCAGATCGTGCATCACGTTCACGCTCGCGTCCGGCCATCCATTCTGGCCGGGCAGCTTGTGCCGCAGCTCCCAGTAGAATCCCGGCTCCCCATACGCGCTCGGCTTGTACGTCATCTGCTGGCCGAACTTCAATTCATCCCGCATGTAGCTGTTGATCGCCGCCGTAAACGCCGATCCGATCGAGTTCGTGAACGGATCGTAGTCCGCATCCGAGTTCAGCGGATCTATCGCCGGCCCCTGGTACCGCGAGTCCAGCCGTCCCGTCGTCAGCCCCTCGCCCTCCTGCACCTGTCGCGCAAACTGCGACCCGCTCACCCGCAGGTCCGCCTTTGCCCAGAACGCCGCCGGAACCCCCGTAAAGCTGTAGAGCTTTTCCGCAACCGCCTGCTTGCGCGCATCCGGCAAGTCCGAGCCCTGCAGCAGAGCTCCCGCATACTCGCCCAACGCGTACTCCTCCGCCTGCTTCAACACTGCCTGCAGGTCGCTCGCCCCTCCCCCGCCCTGGCTGGGAATCTTGTGGTGATACCACGCCGTTGCCGTAAAGCTCGGCAGACTCGTGATATACCCCAGGTCCGTCCCCGGATTCGCTCCCGGCCCGTCCGCCGTGTTGTCGAAGCTCAGGATCTGGCTCAGCAGCATCACGCCGTTCAGGTCGGTCTGGTTCTCCAGCAAATTTGAGAGCACCGCCGACCGCGTCGTCCCGTAGCTCTCTCCAAACAGGTACTTCGGCGAGTTCCACCGGTTGTACTTCGTCAGAAAACGGTGAATGAACCGCGCAAACGCATGGGCATCCTGGTCCGTCCCCCAGAAAGCCGTGGCCGCGTCCTTGCCGGTAATCCGGCTAAACCCCGTTCCCGGCGCATCGATAAACACCAGATCCGAAACATCCAGCAGACTATACTGATTCTCGACCACCCGGTAGGGCGCGCCCTCGTCATGCTGCGCATCGGTCGTCACCACGCGCTTCGGCCCAAAACTCCCCATGTGCAGCCACATCGTGCTCGACCCCGGGCCGCCGTTATACAGAAACGTTACCGGCCTCGCCTCGCCCGGCGCCGCCTTCTTGAAGTACGCCGCATAAAACATCCGCGCCGTGGCCGGAGCCTCCTCCGGTTTGTCCTTATCCGGCGCCTTCACACCAGCATCGGGCAGCAGCTTGCCGTCCAGCCCCAGCATCGCGTCATAGCTATCCGTCGCACCCACCGTCAACGTCCCCGCAACAGCTCGGTAAGCGACCGCCTGCCCACCCACATGCACCACACCCTCCGTCGTCGCGTCCGGCTCCGGAGCACCCATCGCCGCCCTCTCCGGCGTGCCCTGCACAACCACCTTCTCTTCCTTTTTCTCCTCCCGCCCTTTCGCGTCCTGTGCCACAGCCGCAACCTGCATCACCACAAGACACACCACCATACCGGCACCCAACCGCGACATCATCCTCAAACCAAACTCCTCCCACTGACCCGAATACGATATCTGGGCAGTATAGCCACATCTCCTTCTGCCTCTCTCCTTTCGGCCTCGCGACCGGAAACATGAGCCGACGCAGGAAGAGGGCGCGCCTGATCAGAACAGGGCGACCTGATCGACACCCCGAGGATGCCCCGGGGTCTACACCTTCCCGCCCTGGTGCATGATCGTCCGTAGTACCCACCCACCTCTTCAGGAGATAGCCCCCGGGGCGTCAACCCACCCTGCAAATCACGCACTTCAGATAATTCGTCTCCGGGAGCGTCAACACCGCCGGGTGATCCGGTGCCGCTCCCCGGGTCTCCAGCACCTGCACTCGCCGCCCCGCATCCACCGCCGCAGCCGTCAGCACGCCCAGAAACTCATCCGGCGGGACATGGTGCGAACACGAGCACGTCACCAGCGTTCCCCCAGGCGTCAGCATCCGAAACGCTCGCAAATTCAGCTCTTTGTACCCACGCATCGCACCTTCCGTCGCCCGCTTCGTCTTCGCGAACGCAGGTGGATCCAGCACGATTGTTTCGAACCGCTCTCCCGCCTCCTGATACGCCCGCATCAGCTCAAACGCATCCGCCTCAATCCAATCGACTGCCGCGCTCACGTGGTCCCGGTTCAGCTCCAGATTTTTATCCGCGACCTCCAGCGCCGTCCGGCTGGCATCCACGCCAGTGACCCGCTCACAGCGGGCTGCCAGGTGCAGCGCAAATCCGCCCTGGTACGTGCAGATGTCGAGCGCACGGCCGCGCGCATACGCCGCCGCCGCCGCATAGTTGAGCCGCTGATCCAGAAACGCCCCGGTCTTCTGCCCCGTTCTCACGTCGTAGTGGAAACGCAGCCCATTGATCCTGAACACCGACTCGCTTCCCGTCTCTCGGCCCGCCGCCCAGATCGGCCCCTCCGGCCCTGGCTCCAGACCCTCGATCTCCCGTATGCGGCTGTCCGTTCGCTCCCAGATCGTTCCCGTCCCCTTCGGAAACACTCCCGAAAGCGCCTCCCCGATCACCCCACGAACATCCGGTCGAGCCGTCCCTTGCACCAGCAGTTGGACGACACAGATATCGCCATACTGGTCCGCCACAATTCCCGGCAAACCGTCCGCCTCGCTGAACAGGAGCCGCCGCGCATCGTTCCCCTCGCAGATCGGGGCAAGCTCATCCCTTAGGGCAACTGCCTCAGCAACCCGTCGCCGAAGATCCTCAAGGTATCCCTCTCGCCCGAGCCCTGGCGAACGCGAGACCATCCGCAGCGCAATCTCCGACCTCGTGCTGGACAAAGCCGTTCCGATTGGGATCGCACGCCCATCGGCCACGGTCACCAGATCCCCTTCGCCCTCTTTGTTCCCTTCGTCCCCTTCGCCCGGCTTGCCCACACCCCCGCTTCGCCCACCTGCAACGCTGCTCTGCCCTTGCAGATCCGACCGGTACACCCACAGGTGACCCGCCCGAAGCCGGTCCGCCGCCCGCCGCGTCACAGTTACAACCTTCGCCAAACCTCGGCTCTCAATGCTCCGTTCCGTCACCATCTCCCCATCCTAAAACGTCTACGCCCATGCGCTCACCGTTATCCTGAAAAGCAGGTATCTGACACACCGCAGAGGTCCTGGTGAACCCACACGAAGTCGACGTAGTCATCATCGGAGCGGGAGCAGCAGGTCTGCTGTGCGCCATGGAAGCAGGGCGACGCGGTCGGCGGGTTGCCCTGCTCGACCATGCCGACCGCCCAGGCAAAAAGATCCTTATCTCCGGCGGAGGCAGGTGCAACTTCACCAATCTTGACACCCGGCCAGAAAACTTCCTCTCCGATAACCCCCACTTCGCAAAGTCCGCCCTCGGACGCTACACGCCCGCTGATTTCATCGCCCTCATCGAGAGCCACCACATCCCCTATCACGGGAAGTCGGTCGGCCAGCTCTTCTGCGATCACTCCGCGCAGCAGGTCGTCACCATGCTCCAGAAGGAGTGCGATGCCGCACACGTCCAGACCGTTCTCAGTGCCAGCATCTCGTCGATCCGCAAGACAGACGCCTTCCTCATCGAGAGCTCCCGTGGAACCTGGCACAGCTCTGCTCTCGTGATCGCAACCGGCGGCCTTTCGATCCCGAAGATGGGCGCCACAGCCTTCGGCTATCAGGTCGCCAGGAACTTCGGTCTCAACATCGTCACGTGCCGTCCCGCTCTCGTCCCGTTCGTTTTGAGCGAGCAGGATCAGCAACGGTGGTGCGATCTCACCGGCCTCTCAACCGAGGTGATCGCCGCCACCGGAGCCGGCAAGCAGCGTTGCAGCTTCCGTGAAAAGCTCCTCATCACCCACCGTGGCTTCAGCGGTCCCGTTGCCCTCCAGAGCTCCTCCTATTGGAGACCCGGCGCCTCCATCACCCTCGATCTCGCGCCCCAGACAAATCCGCTATCTCCTCTGCGTGTCGAAAACGCGCTCCGTAACCCCTCGTCCGCGCTGGGAGCCTTGCGCCAGATTCTGCCTGCCCGCTTCGCCGAACGTTGGCTGACCCACAACATGCCTCCCAGCTGGACCAACACCTCCCTCGATCGCCTCGAGCACACGCTCCACAACTGGCAGATCACACCTCAGGGAACCGAGGGCTACGCCAAAGCCGAAGTGACCGCGGGCGGAGTCGACACCGCCGATCTGGATGCCCGGACCATGCAGGCCCGGCGAGTCCCCGGTCTCTACTTCATCGGAGAGGTCGTCGACGTTACAGGCTGGCTCGGCGGCTACAACTTCCAGTGGGCCTGGGCCTCGGGCGCCGCTGCGGGACGAGCTGCCTGAAGCTGGTCGATCTGCCTGAAGCTGGCCAACGCTTTTAACCGGCAAATCTCACTTCACCGTGAGGTTCAGGTTCATCGTCCGCGTCAGCCCGGAGCTCGTCGCAGTCACCGTCAGCGTGTAGTTACCCGCTGGAGTCACTGCCCCGGCAATCGGATTCGCATCGCCGGTTGCTGGAATCTTTCGACCCCATCCACAACCTCCTCCTGCAACGACGCTGAGGACAACCAGCATTCCCGCTAACCGGGCTGCCCGCCCCCTGCGCAGCGCGAGAACTCCGAAAGGAAGCATTCCCGCCAGAAAAATCGAGGACGCGTTCGAGAGCGGACGGAGGCTCTCGCGCTCGAACGCGGTGGAACCCACGCCCGTGGAGACGGTCACCGTGATCAGAATCGCCGATCCCAAGGGCGCGCTCCCCGGAGAGACGACGCACGTTGAGTTGGCGGGCGCACCCGTGCAGCTAAGGCTCGCGCTGCCGCTCATCGCGACGGCAGAGCTCAGCAGCAAAGGAAATGTCGCGCTTGTTCCGCTTGAAATGTTTGCCGCCGTGCTCCCGTCGGAGACAAGAGTGAAGTCGATCCCGGCTCCCGTCAAGGTGAGCGCGTGCGGTGAGTTGGGGGCGTTATCCGTAATCACCAGCGCTCCGGACTTCGCTCCACCCGAGGTCGGCGCAAACACCAGCAGAACGGTGCATGCTGCGGAAGGCGCGAGAGTCGTTCCACAGCTCCCTCCAGCCGTGATCGCGAACTCGCCCACGGTCGATACGTTCTCGATACTGAGCGGCAGGCCGCCGTTGTTCGTCAGTATCACTGCCTGCCCCGCAGACCGTACACCGGCCGCGGTAGCCGGAAAGCTCATCGAAACGGAAGGCGACAGCGAGACGCCTGGCGGCGCCACCCCAGTGCCACTAAGGCTTACGACCTGCGAGCGAAACTGGTCTGTCACCACCAGCGAACCCGACGACCCGCCCACACTTTTCGGTGTGTACACGACACGGATCGAACAGCTCGAGTGCGGGTTCAGAGAGCTCCCGCATCCGTTCACCGCACTGTAGTTCCCGTTCGCCGCACTGAAATTACCGCTCGCCGCACTGGAGCCTACCTGCGCTGCAATCAGGCTCAGAGCCACATCCCCGGCGTTTGTCAGCGTTACCTGCTGCGCCGAACTCGCCGTTCCAAGCTCCTGTGGTCCGAACGTAATCGCTGCCGGGGACAGGGAGTCGGTTGCTGGCGACGTCGCCGTCCCGGTCAGAGATGCGGTTTGCGTACCCGAGCTCCCCGTAACCGAGAAGCTTCCGTTTCGTGTGCCGGCCTGAACAGGAGCAAACTCGACGGCCACCGTGCATCCTGTACTGGCGGCAAGAGACGACCCGCAGGTGTTCGCGCTGACCCGGAAATCGCCCGTGATCGTCGGTAGTCCGAGCGCTGCGGGTGATCCTCCGGTGTTTGAGATGGTGATGTTCTGCGCAGCGCTCGTCGCGTTGACTGTCGTCGTCGGGAAGCTCAAGGAGATCGGCGTCAGTACGATGTCTCCCGGCGCCGTACCGTCTCCGGAGAGGGCCGCGATTGCTTGGCCGCCGCTGACATTGGCATAAATGGTAAGAACACCGGAGCGCATGCCTTGGGCAGATGGCAGAAACTGCACCCGAACTGGGCACGATGCATTCGCCGGAAGCGCCGTTCCACTGCAGCTGTCGCTCAGCGTAAAATCTCCCGTCGCTGAGGTCCGGGTGATCACGAGCGTCGCGTTCCCCGTATTTGTGACTAGTAGCGTCTGCGCCGGGCTGATCATTCCAACCGCCTGATCCGCGAAGGTGAGGTTCTTTGGCGACAGGCCGATCGATGGTTGCATCACGTTCGCCGCGCTAAGCAGCGGGATCTGCCATATGCCGCGCCCATAGGTCCCCGCCCGCAGCATCCCCGTCCGCCCATCGCCCGTGGGCATGCGAGCAGCCGCGGAAAGCTGGATAACAGGCGCATTCGGGAGAGACACCCCAAAGACGCTCCAGCAGTTCGCGGCAGGACAGCTTGTAACCTGCGTGGTCACATAAACCCCTGTGTCCAGGGCCACATACAACGTGTTCGCATCGTTCGGATCGACCACGATGCTGTTCGCCGGTGCGTTCGGCAGATTGCTCGTCAGGTTCAACCAATGCGCTCCGCCATCCGTGGACCCATACACATGCGGAGCAGAGATGCCGTTTCCGCTGAATCCCATCACCGCCGCATAGATCGTCCGTCCAGTAGCATCATGCGGATCAGCCGCAAGGGAAGCAACATCGAACCGGCCGGGGTTGAAGCGCCCCGAGTTGCTGAAATCGTTGGTCACCGGCGAAGCCGCTAAGTCCGTCCACTTCGTCGTAGCCGAGGCGACGTCGGCGCTCGCTGTCGTGAACACATGTCCGGCGAACACCCCTCCCCCGTCGAGCGCGCCTGCCATCCCCGCGTAGAGCACCTTCGATCCGGAGTTCTGCACCGTTCCCGCATTCACCGCCGATCCTGCGGCAGCAAGCGACCGTACAAAAGGATTCGTGGTTGGATCGCATGCGCTGTTCTGCGGTCCGCCTAACGTTATGCTCAGCTGATTCGCACTCGACCACAGATTGCCCGAGGCCGCAGCCCCCCTCCAGACGCGGCAGGTCCCGATCAGCACGTTCGCGCTCATCGCCGGATCGAGTATCCAGGGGGGATCGATCACCGACGCGTCCGCGCCGGTCTGCGCCGCGCCAATGGTCGGCGGCCCCGCAAAATCAGCGGCGCTGCAGTCCTCTCCGCGCGAGCACGCCCGTATGCTGACCCCTCCCGCCGTCGAGATGTACCAGAGCAGTGGGTTGCTTGGATCGATCGCCACAGTTCCCCCCTCGCCTGCGGACACCTGCGGCCACGACGTCGTCGGATTCCCGGATGAGCTCGCACTTCCATTCGCTCCCAGCCCGGCAATCAGGGCGGAAGGATTCTCGGGATCCTGCGCGAAGCTGACAATCTCCGCCAATGAGCCCAGGCCGGCATTCAAATTCTCAAAATGGCTCGCATCATCGGCGGAGCAGGGTGAGCCCTGCTCATTTACTCCATCCGTCGATCTCCATAGCCCGCTGTCGTTGCCGAGGAACAGCAGTGACGACGCGCTCAGAGTCGCAATCGCATGCTGGGCCGGAGCGACCCGCGCCGGCGCGCCGCAAGCATTCGTCGCGTTGGTGGTATTACGCAGCAGACATCCCGCGGCGACGGAGCACCGGTAAAGGTCGCTCGTGCCGATGAACAGCAGCGTGTTGCTTCCCGAAGATACGGCCGCAAGGCTGAGGTTGTAATCTGCCTGCGGAATCGCCGCGCTCCCGCTGCCCACCTCCAGAGCCGTGGAGGCAAGCCGGTTTGCAAAGCTCGCCTCCGCTGAAGTGCATCTGCCTGCGCTAAGCCCGCATCTGTCCTGCCACAGACCCTGGTCCACGTTGTCGCGGTCCGTCGTGATCGCAAAGGTGTCGCCGCTGTTCGGATCCACCGCCAGTGCGCCTCGAAACACCGGGCAAGACGAGCTGCCGCCTGCTCCGAACGACGGGGGACATCGCTGCCGCGTCATCGCCGTACCGGGCTGGCCTGCCATCCGTGCCCACGACACACCATCCCTCGATTCGTAGTACCCGTGAGCTCGCACGGCCGCATAAAAGCGCTGCCGCACCGGGTTCCAGACCACCGCCGTTGCAGCAACCCCTCCGGCGTTCCCCCCCAATCCAATCGGTGTCTGCACCACCTGGGAGCCATCGGAGATCGTCGCCATGCGCCAGGTTAGACCCGCGTCGTTCGAGACATACAGCCCCATCACGCTGCTTTGGATCGGGTCGTTGACGATCACACCCTCTGCCGATTGGCTTACCGCCGCCACGACCAGGCTCGGATTCGTCGTGCTCCAGGCAAATCCCGCAAATCCCAGCCCGGTAAAGGAATGTAATCCAGTGGCCCCATCTTGCGAGTTTTGGATCAGCGTCCACGTAAGCCCGCCGTCCGGCGACCGCAGGATCCCGCTCCCGTAGTACGAGTCGGACGCATCGTTCGGGTCGCCCGTCCCGGCGAGCACGATCCCGCCAGTCTGCACGCTGATTGCCCCGATGCTCAAGGAGGCAGTTCCGGAGCTACCCGCATTTCCGCTGAAGACCGGTAGGTTGTCCGTGAGCGGGGTGAAACTGACACTGCCCGCGGGTCCTGCCGCGTTGCTCGATCGCCAGACCCCGCCGCCTGTCGTTCCGAGATAGACGGTGTTGCCGGTCACGTCTTCCGGGTCGATCGCGATGCTTGAGACCCTGCCGCTGATCTTTCCGTACGCGAGACTAGCGACCTGCCCGGGTCCCACCGCCAGCCATGCGGCGCTCAAGGACGAGAGTTGCGGCCGGGCACTGCCTGCCTCCACCATCGCCGCATGTTCCGCACGCGCCCTGGCCAGACTCGTGAGGGTACCGGAACATCGTTTACATTTTGGACCGGGGACATAGTTTACAAGCCCCTTGCGGTGAAAGTGGCTCTGGTTGAGTGTTTGCGGCTGGCTTGGCCGGTCTTAAGAAGAATACCCGTAGC